>ERZ1674239.25-NODE-25-length-65871-cov-13.801887_pt1 | contig 65871 bp, 44 predicted proteins | sample MGYA00581208_ERZ1674239 | MGnify/ENA primary metagenome ERZ1674239 (study PRJEB41354, sample SAMEA4873308) | human saliva metagenome | biome: human-associated habitat [ENVO:00009003]; feature: mouth environment [ENVO:08000002]; material: saliva material... | reverse complement strand
TCGGTAATTACGCCCCTCCCTTTGGGGGAGGGGTAAGGGGGAGGGGCCAGTTGGTGCTGGCTGGGCCAGTTGCTTGGGTGAGGCTCCTTTTTCTAAAACTCCACCGTCACCCTACCATTTATCTGTCGTCCAGTGAGGTAGTTTGGAACGGCATACTGCTGTCCGGCGATGTCTGTCACCCAATAATACGAGTTGACGTTATTGATACCAAAGAGGTTCAGACAGTCCAGACCGAGCCAGATATTCTTAAAGATTGTGTTGCGATGGCCGTCGTTATTGTCTAATAGGCGATAGCTCATACCGATGTCGGCACGCTTGTAAGCTGGGGCGCGGAAGGTGTTATTCTCCAATTCCTTGTGTGGAGCAGAGAATGGAAGACCGTCTGCATAAGCCAATTTCAGCGACATACGCCAACGCGTCGTACCCGGGAAGAAGTCCGTGAAATAGAGGTTGAGCGCATAACGCTGGTCGGTTGGGAGTGGAATACTCTTACCATTCAACTTCATACTCGTGTTCATCACACTCAGCGTCAGCCATGAGTCAGCACCCGGAACGAACTCACCAAAGAGTTTAAGGTCGAGACCTGTGGCATGTCCTGTGGCTGTATTCTCACCATAATACGTCACCTTCACATTGTCAACTGAGTAAGGAACGAGGTGTGAGAGTGCCTTATAATAAGCCTCCGCAGTGAACTTAAACGGACGACCCAACATCTCGAAGCGATAGGTCATACCTGCCAATGCGTGGATAGACTGCTGTGCGCGAATCTTCTGATTGAGCGTTGCGTAGGTGACACCATTGACGATTGACGTGTCGCGAAGCTCCTTATAGAATGGTGCCTGATAGTAGATACCACCTGCAATGCGGAAACTAAGGTTGCGATTTCTACCCGGTGTGATGGTCAGCGATGCACGTGGAGAGAACAGACTCTCGCCATTGAAGTCCCAATGTGCAAAGCGAACGCCATAATTCAGTGTAAAAAGCGTTGGCACAGAGTCGCGTGTCTGGAAGTTCCATGTGTCCTGCAAGTAGCTTTCAAAGCGTTTCGCCTTGAGTTCGTTACGAGCACGAAGCGAGTAAATCATCTTCAAGTCACGCCCCGTATGCGGAACGTTATAACCCGCTGAATCACGGTATTCGTATTCGGCAGAGTTCTCCTTGATACGCTCAAGTTTATAGGTCACTGCGCCCTCAATCTTGTGTTTGCCTGCCCGATGCTGCATCATCAGCTTCAAACTCTTCACGTCAGCGTTGAGATAGTCGCGAGAATGCTGCATATACGTACCCACACCGAGGTTTTCCGACGTCTCCGTCTGTGTCAGCCAGTACTGTCCTTGAATGTCATAACGCTCCTGCTCCTTCGTCGTAAAAGCCGATGCGAGGAGGGAGAGGTCGGTGCGTGAACTCAAATGGCGTGTGATAGCCAACGAACCAAAGAAGGTTCGGAAGAGATCTTTCTCCTGTCCATCGAAGTAAACACGGAACTTCTTCACGTTCTGCAGCGTTCCGAAGTTTGTCTCACGGTCTTCTGGCTCGAAGTTATAACGGTTGTCAGAGATGTTACCGATGAAGTCTACCTGCCAACGTTTGTTGGGTTGCCATGAGAGATAAGTCTGATAATCAAGGAATGACGGACGATATTCACCCTTTGTCTGGAGTGATCCAAGGAGGTAACGATTAGTTTTATAACGCACACCATTGGTCCATGTCAACTTCTTCGTAGCCAATCCGAGGTAGGCACTGGCACCTAAGAGAGAGGCAGAGACGGAGGCTTCCGTCTTCTTCGGACGTTTATAGGTGATGTCCAAAGCCGAACTCATCTTGTCACCATATTTCGCTTCGAATCCACCGGTTGAGAAACCAACGCTCTCTACCATGTCGGGATTGATAATAGAGAGTCCTTCTTGCTGTCCGCTTCGCACAAGGAAGGGGCGGAACACTTCTATGTTATTGATATACACAGAGTTCTCATCGAAGGTACCACCACGCACGTTATATTGTGAAGATAGCTCCGAGTGGGTTGAAACACCCGCCTGAGTCTGTACCATTTCTTCGACAGCATTGCCCGAAGTAGAGGGTCCTTGTTTAGTTTTTTGAATATCCAATTCTTCTGTTGTTCCGTGCTGTTTGGATTTGCCCTGCACTACAATCTCCTCCAATGCGTTGTCGTCAGCAAGCTGTACGAGTAGAGTCTGCTTTCCCTTTGGGCGCACGAGAATCCTCGTCTTGGTCTTGTAACCAATCATTGAGAAGCGCACCTTCACGGAGTCTTCACTCTGCAACTGCATATTGAACTCGCCTTTTAGGTTGGTCATCGACAGTTTTCCTTGTGTAACCACCATGACAGAAGCCAACTCGATTGGGTTGCCCTCCTTGTCGGAAACCTTCCCTTGCAGTGTGAACGATTGCGCAAATGCCAACTGCGCTGTCACCATGAACAATAGTAGTAATATGTATTTCTGAATATCCTTACGTTTCATACATTATATAACGACTTTTTTAGGTAATTATTGTAAGGATAGATTGATATAGAAAAGATATTAAGGTGGTTAACTTCAAATTGTTAGGCTTTTTCGAAATAGAAAGTATGAATCGTTTTCTTTGTTGGTTCTGTCTGTATATCAATAATAGAAGTCCTACTGCAATCACACATAATTACTTATAATGTGATTGCAGTTTATGAGTTGTCTATATGACTAATCCTTGTATGTTTTGTTTTAGGGATGAATCACTGACAAGCCAAGCCTTGCAGCATGAGAAGAGAATTTCTGTATTATATCAGCAAATAATTTGGGTTTTGCTCTGAAAAGGATTTTGTACTTCTTAGCTTCTTTCAAGTTAGTATCTTCTTCTGATCCAAAGTATCTAAAATCTAAAATAAGGATTTGCGGAACTGTATCTTCTGGAGTAATAACAGGATATATTTCTGAATAAAAACATTCTTTCTTACATTTCAGATTTTCAATTTGTTTTTTCAAAGATTTTGGCTCTTTTTGGGCATTAATCAAAAAACCTCCTATAAGTCTTGCTTTCACTCTTTTTCCATTATTAGAAAAGTCACATGGCGGCGTAATTTCAATAACAATATTTTTTGCTCCTTCAGGTGCTTTGTCTGTTTTGAAAGGACTATTAGCCTCTTTTAGCTCATAGACATTTCCTGGGATAACCGTTTTTTGGTCTATATTGTTCCCATCAATTAAAATTGCAGCATTTATATGAGCATAGATGTTCGGTAAATCATTTGGTTTTGAAAAACCTTTTACTGGGTTGGTAAAAATATCAGCTCCAGACTTTTGACAATTAATCAACTCTGCATGTAAAATATCATCAAATGCTTTAAATGCATCAATGTGCAGAGGATATCCATTTAATTGGTTGTCAGGAATTCCTGTATAGTTTAATGCTATTTTTTTAAGAATAAATAGGAAATCGTCTGCTCTTTGTTCATAATCAGGAATGAGAGAATAAATCTTAGAAATAGTATTGTCTTGTGCAGTTTTTACAGAATTATACCATTCGATAAAGAATTTTGCAGAAGGTTCTTGCCCTAGTTTGTTGTTCAAATCTCCCAAAATATCATCGTATCCTTTTTTAAAATATTCAGATTTATCAAGCGGTACAATAAACATAGGCAAGCTATATTTGTCCTTATCTTCCAATAATTTCTCTTTTAAGATAGAAATATTATCCGTATGTTTGGACCAAACTACTAGTCCGTAACACCCTTTCGTTTGAGGAAGAATTTTTTGTAATATTGGTCTGATTACTGTAGAGACGTTATTTTTTATGTCAATACTATCGTCCAAAGATAAATCCATAAAAATAAGTTGTCTGTATTTTTTTAGATGTTTTATGTTTTCAAATTTCTTATCTTGTGGATCTATTATTTGCTTTTGTACAGAAATATCCTCTTCTTGCAGTTTTATTGCAAGATCCTCTATTTCTTTCTTTTTGTCATCAATAATAAGAACACTATCAATAAAATCAGTTATCATCGTCATTTCTCTATTTTTTTTCTTTTGGAAAACAAAGTGCAATAATTGCTTTATCAATTTTATTTTGTCGAACAGTTTCTGGAAGAACAACCTCATCTTGATCTAAAAACAATAGTTGACCTTTCATTGCCCTCATCATTTCATTGACGATATGTAATCCTAATCCCATACCAATATTATGCGGTTTCCCCGTAATAAATGGTTGAATGGCAACTTCTGTTGGAATATTAAAGCCAGGTCCGTTATCGGAAATGATGATTGAATTATATTCTTTTATTTGGTCTGTTATATATATGGAAATCTTTCTTTGATCTTTACGTGCATAGCAAAGCCAAAAGATAGAATTGTCTAATAAGTTAGTTATCATCGAAATGGTTTCAGGTTCTGCTAAATACGCTTTTAATGTATTCCCCTCACAATTATTCCAGACTTCTATTTTATGGTCGGAAAATCGGAATGAATAATTGTCTATTGCTGTTGAAACAATAGATGATAACTTTGTTTCTCCTATCGTAGATTTCCTTATCATAGCTGAATATCCACGAATTATCTTTTCGAGATTAAGAGATATATCAATAATATGCTTTTTTTCTCCACGTGTCGCATAACCGATTAATGCCGCTACCTGTTTTTCTATTTCATGAATAACAACGCTTAAGTTCAAGCCCGCATTTGCACTCTTTATAAGAACCTCCTTGACCTCTTTATATTGTTCATTTATGCGATATAAATACTTCAGAATTTCGTCTTTAGTCTCTTTTTCTGGGACTTTATTTTCTACTAATTTAATAACATCATTTAAATCGGAAAGAACAGGTTCTATCACTCTGTTTTTTTTGTAAAGTGTTGTTAAAATTGTTTTGTCAGTATTACGTTCCCTAACAATTAGTGATAAAGCATAGTCAACTGCATTGACTAATGCTATATAAGAATTGTTTTCAATAAATCCTTCTCTATTGGTTTTTTCTTTTAGCCCGAAACTTTGCGAACGTTTTAGCTTAACAGAGCCTAGAATGATGTTATTACTCACATTACTGCCAAGTTTATGAACGCGTTTCAAATCTATCCCAAGCCAATCATTATCTCTTTCTCCATAGTCGTATACACGGACATCGTCCCGATAAACACGAACTCCTCCATTTTCTTTTAAATATGTTTTTATACTGGATTTCTCCGCATTAACGAAGTTAAAAATTTGAGCATCCATTTCGTAAATGATAATATCAAACTCGATGTCTCCTATTTGGAATTCATCCAGATCAATGTTATATTCTACGTTTTTCTTTTTCCCATTTCTGTCAATTACTTCTTTTATACCTTTAATATTAAGATCTTCTTCCATTAAATCAGTCTTTGTTATTTTACGTCCTTTGTCAACTTTAGATAAGGACGACCAAGGCTTAAATTCATATTGAAAATCTTCTATTAATTTGCCTTTCATCACACAGTGACCAAAATACAGACCGCTATCTTTGATATCCTCAAAAGTAGCAAGGCCAGAAAAAAGATTTGAGTTGCTGCGTATATCTACCTTGAAAGAATCATTTGTTCCAGAAAAGGGACTGTTTAAAGATGTTAGATTTCTATAAACCTCTCTAACTTGTCTTCTGTCCCAAGTTGTTTTAAGAGATTTAATACAAATTCGTGTACCTGTTTTTCCATTTTTAAAATAAACAGGTATATCGTTTTCATCAATTTCAATAGTAAAATCATCTATTTTTTTTGCTTGATTTAGAGTTGACCAATTAATGCTGAGGCATACCTCTTTGTCTTCTATAGTTTTACTAATAAGTGTGATTTTATTTCCTAATTTATGAATTCCAAGGCGGCCAATACCCTTTTCTCCCAAGGGAAATCTTCCGCAACAATTAGGTTCTAACCTTTTGTGTTTAAAATCTGTTCCGATAACAAGCCACACATTTTTAATGATATTGAGGTTCATGCCGACGCCATCATCGGTAATTGTCAAAGATTCCAGCTGTTCATTATTCGTATTAAAATCTATGATACAATTTGTTGCACATGCGTCATAAGAATTTTTAACCAATTCAAGAAGCGCAATACTTTCATTCTTAATCAGGTCTTCACCCAAATGGGCAATAATTCTGGGGGTTATTGAAAATGATTCTTTCATTTTTTTCTTGAATTTATAAGGATTTCGCCTAATCTCCTTGCATACTCTGGAGGGACAGCATTACCTATCAGTTTTGCAGCTGCAGCTATACTACCAGTTTTGAAAATGTAACTTTTGGGAAATGTTTGTATTGTCGCTCCTTCACGGATAGAAATAGCTCTGTCTTCTTCTGGATGTCCAAATCGTCCGTTGGAAATACTAAAGAACTTGGTGGTAATGGTGGGTGAAGGTTTATTCCACCACATTCGTCCATAGGTGTCCTTAAAGCTGTTGTCTTTCCCTATAAAGCATCTCAATTGTAATTCGGGATTGTTAGCCCAATCTAACCGACTTCCTCCGTTATGTTTCGTTTTTAACAACCGTTGTAATCCTTTATTACTTAAGCCTGCAGTGGAATGATTAAAGTCGCTCTTATCTTTATGTCCTGCCTTGATTTTTGGGAATCCGTTTTTTTCTCCAATAGCTTCATGAAGAACCATATTCTTTTTCTCTGGAATAGGCAAATAAACGTGTGCCATTTTCAATCGAGTAGCTATTAGCGAAAATCTCCTTCTACTCTGAGGTACTTTATAATAGCTCATATCCACTACTTTGTATACAATATTTCCATATCCTATTTCTCTTAACTTTTCAAGAAAAACTGGCAATATGCTGTTTTTATGAGATAAAATTCCAGGCACATTTTCGACAAGCACATATCCTGGTTTATAGTAGTCGATAAAACGAGCAAAGTCCATTAATAAATCTTTCGAGTGAAACGATTTTTCTTTATCGGAATGTATTATACTATAAAACTGACAAGGGCTACATCCTACAAAAATCAGTTTATCATCATTTTTTTGTAAGTTGAAGTTCTGCTCAAGATAATCACTTTTTAAGTCTTTAATATTTGCTTGAACAAAAACAGTTCCTGGATTATTATATTCGTATGTTTTTTTTGCATCTTTATCGAAATCAATACCAGCAATTACATTTATGCCAGCTTGACGAAGACCACAGGTCATTCCGCCTCCACCACAGAAGAAATCAATTGCTTTATATGTTGCAGTCTTTGCTTTCATTTTATGTTATTGTCTTAAGTGTCACTTCTATGTGTACTTGCATAGTGTTGCTTTTAAAGGTTGTTGTCTTAAAAATAAAATAGAAGTTAAGCATCTCTGTGTTTATACATTTCAACAGATAACTCTTTAGTTTTGGTGTAATGAATATTAGTAATCCCGTACATTTTCAAACTTGGCTGTCACCTATTTGGAAATAAGAGTTTGTCATATTGTAATACTTTCCCATAAGTTTTGTCACTCTTATCTGTCCACTTACTTTGACTTAGAAATGCCTTTGGTTCAGTTTATTTTAAGTTGTTTTCTCTTGGCAAAGATACATAAAATATTTCATATTTCATAGCTTGATAGACTAAAATATTCACTTCTCTAAGGAGAGTATAACAAGAGGTGTTAGGGGACTCAGAATAAAAGCTCCCCTGTGAATCATAATCTTTTGCTTTTTTCAATAAAAAACTCATAAAGATAATCCTTAATTCCGTAACTAATACGCAATTTATTGTTAACATGTTTTATAAGCCTCCGAGGAATAATAAGGTGAACGAACGGTTTGGAACAGCACAACTTTATCGCCTTCTTCAGACAGTTATAAGGGCAAGGTGATTGTCTTGGCAGGACCTATTACGGTTTCTGCTGCTGAGAGTTTTCTGATAACAATGAAAGAAAGTGGTGATGCTATCGTTGTGGGTACGCCTTCTGCGGGTGATACTGGTGGTAATCCTCGTTTGTTTAAGACCACGTACGGAATGTACTACTGGATTCCAATCGGTCATCCTTTTAAGTATTCCCCTAAGGGATTTCCATTAGAGGGCGAAGGCATTAAGCCTCACTACCTTGTGCCTATGAAGGTAAATGATTTCTTGTTGGGGAAAGATACTCAACTTTCTTATGCTGAGGAGCTGACTCACAAAATGTGATCAGCGTTTCAGAACGAATGTACTTACGATAATGAAGCGAAGTCTTATGGCTTCAAATGTCGTATGAAACAAAAGCTAAAAGCCCTGCAACAAAAGATTGCGGGACTTTATAGAAAGAAAAGAGGATGTGTTTTCTTACACATCCTCTTTACTATTTATCATCTTAATCTTGCTTTCTTATCCTAAGTACTTCATGAGTACGCGTGCATTTCCGCTCTCACGAATCTTCTCGATAGCCTTCTCACGAATCTGACGAACACGCTCACGGGTAAGTCCCATCTCTGTTCCAATCTCTTCCAAACCCTTCTCTTGGCAACCGATACCGAAACATTCGGTGACAATCTTTATCTCACGATCCTTCAAAGTGTTCTGAAGAACGGCACGGAGATCGTCTGACATTGACTCGAAATCAACGCCACGGTCGGTACGAGAGTCGTCACCTGAAGACAGCATATCACTCATTGAGTTATCATCGTCATCGCTAAATGGAGCGTCGATACTCATGTGATGGTTGTCTGCACTCTGGCTCTGACGGATGCGAGCCTCATCGATACCTGTCAACTCTGCCAACTCATGGATAGAAGGACGACGGTTGTGTTGCTGCACAAACTCGTTCGTTACCTGATTAATCTTTGAGATAGCACCCACCTGATTCAGCGGAAGACGCACGATACGACTCTGCTCAGCGATAGCCTGCAGAATACTCTGACGAATCCACCAAACAGCGTATGAGATAAACTTAAAACCACGAGTCTCATCGAACTTCTCTGCTGCCTTTACCAAACCAATGTTTCCCTCGTCGATAAGGTCGGTGAGAGAGAGTCCTTGGTGCTGATACTGTTTAGCTACAGAAACGACGAAACGGAGGTTAGCCTTAATCAGTTTCTCCTTCGCACGCTCGCCTTTGCGACCGCCTTTGTGGATTTCCTGTGCCAGCTCAATCTCTTCGTCAACGGTAATCATCGGTTCACGACCAATCTCAACGAGATACTTATCCAGTGCCTCACTTGATCGGTTGGTGATACTTTTTGAAATCTTAAGTTGTCTCATGAATTGTTTACTATTTCCTCCTAAAAATATAGCTAATTTCCGTTATCCAAAATTGATACGGCGTGCAAAGGTACATATAAATATGTGAATAACCAAATCCGAACACCTTTGGTTGTGTATTTTTATGTTTTTTTATACGATTGCGTACTGTGATAAGCTTGTTATTGCAGATGAATTGAATACCCTTAGGTCATTCGCCTCAATGTTTTATGGAAAGATTTGCTACATCTTCACTTGCATCAAGAAAATAAAAGAAACAATAAAGCAAAGTTCAATCAGCGAAAGATTTTTTTATAATAAAAGGATGAAATATCAGAATAAATAACTATATTTGCAGTTGTACATTTTTTGTTTGACAACGTGTCTTTAAGCAGTTGTATATTAAAATATTAAGAATAATGACACCAAGAGAATTTGAATACCTTGTTTCAGATTATTATAAGCAACAAGGCTATAAAACAATTATTACACCTTATTCAGGTGATTGGGGGATTGATGTCATAGCCTCAAAGGGGAAAGAGAAATTAGCTATTCAAGCGAAGATGTATGGAGGCTCATCCAGAAGAATAACACGACTGGCGATGATGCAATTATATGGTGCTATGGCATATAAAGATTGTACACGGGCTGTAATGGTAACTGACGGAGATTGTATGCCAGATGCCATAGATGTAGCCATAAAATTGGGTATAAAAGTAATTTACTTAAAAGATAATTCTGTGCAACAACTCAAAGAACAGAACTATAAAAGTGTTATAGAAAATGAGACAACAATAAAGGGGCTAATGGCATTTGACGAGATGTGGGAGACATACATTATGCCCTTGAAAGGTAAGACGTTGAAAACAAAAAACAGAGAAAACAAAATCGTCAATGTTGATTGGGGTGGTATTGTTAGAATCACCTCTAAAGGTAATCGTGGTAAAATAGAGATAGAAGACATAAAAATGGCTTATAGTCTGTTAGAAAAAAACGGTACAGTTGAACGAAGCCTAATAAATCAATATGTGAAACGTTGCTCTTCTGGAATAATATTGTTGCTATCTCAAGTTCCATTTATTGGTGTCAGAAATAATCCTACACAACTTTATATTAAAGCAAATTTAAATCAAAACGAACTATGAATGATGTTATTCAAACATTAAAAAAAGATGGCTTCGAAGGTTTTATCTCAGTGGAAAACCTTATGAAAAGTCATAAAATAATTCCCACATATAGGGGAGTTTATCTTTTCTTACGCTTAAATAATTCTGAGCCTGAATTTCTTGAACAAGGAACTGGTGGTTTTTTTAAGCGAAAAACCCCGAAGAATCCAAATGTTTCTGTTGCGGAATTGAGGGATAACTGGATTTCAAATGAGGCTATTGTTTATATTGGGAAGGGCAAATCTTTGAAGACTCGGCTTAGTAGTTACCTTCGTTTTGGTGAGGGGAAATTTGCTACTCATTGGGGTGGTCGATATATTTGGCAGTTGAAGGATTCACGTGAACTAATCGTATGCTGGAAAACCATGGATGAAGATCCACGTGTAGTTGAAAAAGAAATGATAGCTAAGTTTAAGGAAGAGCATGGTGGTAGACGCCCATTTGCAAATTTGATAGACTAAGCAGACTATGACGGAACTCGACAAAGAATAATTCTAAGCAATCAGCCTACTGATTATTATTTGTTTTTAAGTGTGTGTGTGCGGTGTTTTTATGCGCATATCCTCTTAGATTTTTCTTTACATTTGTTCGGCTTATTTGTCTCTAAAATGGATAAAAAAGTAATTCTCTCGGTATCGTTGTAAGTGTTTTGATACCAGAGTGTTACGTGTGTGCGTGTAAAAAGGTGCCTAATTGGACTTCAAAAGGGCGTTAGTAAGGACTTAAAAGGGCATCTTTTGCAAGCTAAAAGGGCGTTAATTCAGTTGCACTTAAGCATCTTTTATTTTTGATGTGTGCTTATTTTTACAAAATATGTCTTTTTAATCTAATACTTTTTGAGTTTCTTTCCCCGCAGGTAGTTTACTAATCTTTTCAGAGTCTTCCGAAATATGGAGTGATAAAGTAAGCCTACTACATATAAAAGTCACACAGAGAGGGGGAGAACACGGAGATGAATGCAGACAATCTCACGGAGGTGCTAATGGCGCACAGAGCGACGGAGACGTAGCGTGCGGAATCTTGATAACTTTTGAAACAAATGCTTTGGGCATACCTCCCGAACAAAGCTTGCTAACAAGCTCCGTTGCTCCCTGCACCGACGGTGCCTCCGCGACTCCTGTCATTTTTTATCTAACAATCCTCCTTCCTCTCCGTGCCTCCGTGTGACATTACTTCAAACGCTAAACACAAGAGGCAAACCTTATCACTCTAAAATCTAAAGTTTCAATTTCTTTTGCCGCCTCTAATGGATGTGCGGACGTCCCGCACATATAGTGTTTATACTTCGCACCACTGGTATTAAGCATGAATAGGAAATAAATATAGGTGTGTGGTCTGTTTTGTCAATTCTTGTCAGTAGAATTCATAAGCACACAAATGGAAAAAGAGGCGACTTTTTAGCGTGAGAGAAGGAAATAAGAAGAGGCTTTCAAAATATGACGTAATAAACCAAACTTCTTACAGAATAAGGCACACGGAGAAACGGAGGAAACGGAGATAAACGAAATAGCACGGAGGTGCCAATGGCACACAGAGCGACGGAGACGTAGCTTACAAATTCTTGATAACTCTGGGCACAAATGCTTTGGGCATACCTCCCGAACAAAGCTTGCAAACAATCTCCGTTGCTCCCTGCACCGACGGTGTCTCCGCAACTCCTATCGCTTTGTGTCTAACAATCCTCCGTCCTCTCCGTACCTCCGTGTGACATTACTTCAAAGTTCAAAACTTAGGCGACTGGCTTATCCCTCCAAATGTCTTAAGCCACTTATTTCCAACTCTTTTCTACCAATTTCGTAACAGAGGTGATGACCATTTCCATACCCATCATCTTTGTTTTCACGTCCGTACTGTATTCCGTAGCCCAACCACTGTTGAGGAGTTTGGTAGTAGAAGTACCGTCGACATCCATTTTTGCCATACCCATCTGCTTCATTCTTTCCCAGTTAGCATCGAGTTTTGAAACCATAGCTTCGTCAGCACCTATCTGTTTCATCTTGTCAATAAAGAAAGCTTTGACATCGTCTTCGGTCATATTGCCCTTAATCTTACCAATGATATTGAGTGCGTTTGGCTCCTTGTTTACCTCGTAGGTAACAGTGGTTTTGATGCCTTGCTTATTCATGTCTACTTTGTCACCCGTCTTGAGGGTCTTACCAAAAAAGATAAAGAAAGAATTGTTTTCAGCAGACTCGATAAAAGCTTCTTTGGTGAGTAGGCTGTTGATAGACATAGCCATCTTATACTTAGGCAGTGTCTTCTCCATTTCAGGTTTGGCTTTATAGAGCGAGTCAATGGATGCCATTGCTAATTTGCTAACCTGTGTTTGAACTTCAGTATAGTTCAAGATGTCCTTCACTTTTCCGTTAGCATCTGTCTTTAGGAGCAGTGGAACATTACTGAGGTATTGGTTCAGCATGTTTCCTGTCTGCTGTGCAACCTCCTGCTTGCCTTCCATCTTTATATTGGTTGTCGTCATTTCGATGACATAACCATCTGCAGTAGCATCTTTTACAGTAATCTTTGTTTGGTTGTTTGTCTTTACGCTTTCAGAGTTTCCAGCCATCGGAACACTGACTTTAATATCAGTTACACTCTCATAGGTAGCTTGGTCGCCTTTTTGGAAGTTAGCCTTGATTAAGGTCTGGGCGTTCAACGCTGTTACAGCGAGGAGTAAAACGAAAGTTAGAAATGATTTTTTCATAAGGCAAATATTATTTAATTAGTATTTTAGACTTTAGAATAAAAAGATTAACGGCTCCAGAATTTATAAGCATTCGTTGTTAGTCCTGCCTTTATAAATATCCTGAAGCCGTTAAATCTATGCGTATTGTTGACGATTAGTATGATCTTGCGATGATGACACGATACTTAGCAGGCTTGCCGCTAACCATGTCGACACCCGGTGTCTGCTCGAACATATAAGGGACACAACGGATGGTTGCCTGCGTGTCTTCCTTAATCTTCGCCTCAGTCTCCTCAGTACCATCCCAGTGGCAGAGGAAGAAACCGCCGTCCTTCACCTTCTCCTTGAACTCCTCATAGTTCTCGCACTCGTAGATGTGAGCATCACGGAAGTCCTTAGCCTTCTTGAAGATGTTGTCCTGAATCTCGTCGAGGAGGTTCTTGATACGCTCAACAATGCCGTCAAAGCTTACGCTCTCCTTCTCTAATGTGTCACGACGCATCACCTCAATCGTGTTGTTCTCCAAGTCACGACCACCCATAGCGAGACGTACTGGCACACCCTTCAACTCGTAGTCAGCAAACTTAAAGCCCGGACGCTTGTTGTCGGCATCGTCATACTTAACAGTGATACCCAACGCACGGAGCTGATCGATTACTGGCTGCAACTTGTCGGTGAGCGCCTTCAACTGCTCCTCACCCTTGAAGATTGGAACGATAACCACCTGAATAGGTGCAATCTTTGGAGGAAGAACGAGACCGTTATCGTCAGAGTGGGTCATGATGAGCGCACCAATCAATCGGGTACTAACACCCCATGAGGTAGCCCATACATACTCTGGCTTGTTCTCCTTATTAAGGAAGGTAACGTCGAACGACTTAGCGAAGTTCTGACCTAAGAAGTGAGAAGTACCGCTCTGGAGAGCCTTACCGTCCTGCATCATCGCCTCAATCGTATAGGTATCCAATGCACCAGCAAAACGCTCAGTCTCACTCTTCACACCTTGTACGACAGGGACAGCAAGCCACTTCTCAGCGAAGTCAGCATAGACACGCAACATGGTCTGTGCTTCCTTCTCAGCCTCCTCACGTGTAGCGTGAGCGGTGTGACCCTCCTGCCAGAGGAACTCAGACGTGCGGAGGAAAGGACGCGTACGCATCTCCCAACGCATAACATTACACCACTGGTTGCACATCAATGGCAGATCGCGCCAAGAGTGAATCCAGTTTTTATAGGTATTCCAGATGATTGTCTCACTGGTAGGACGGATAATCAGCTCTTCCTCCAACTTTGCGTTAGGGTCAACCTGTACAGCATTGCCGTCCTCTGTAGCCTTCAGACGATAGTGAGTAACCACGGCACACTCCTTGGCAAATCCCTTTACGTGCTCAGCCTCACGAGAGAGGAAGCTCTTAGGAATCAGCATTGGGAAGTAAGCATTCTGCACACCTGTTTCCTTAAACATCTTGTCGAGTTGTGCCTGAATCTTCTCCCAGATAGCATAGCCGTATGGCTTGATAACCATACAACCACGTACGGCAGACTGCTCAATCAAGTCTGCCTTTATTACCAAGTCATTGTACCATTGAGAGTAGTTGTCTGCTCTCTTGGTCATCTCTTTTAGTTCTTTTGCCATAAATATATTATTCTATTTTTTATTTTGCACCTTTAGGGGATTTCCCATGCTATTATAGGCATTTCCCTTTTGCGAGTATGCCTTGAAACACTAACTTTGCACACAGATACGGCTGAGAAAGTCAAGACCATTAGGAATCACATTTCCACTTGCTAATACCAGCCTATCCTTTGCGAAAATAATGCAAATGAGTGCAAACGAAACTTGCTTCACTTTGCCGAGTTAGCTTTATTTTTTGCAAAAATACAAAAAAATGTTGGCAATGCGTGCCCAATGGCATATATTTGTTTAACTTTGCACGAATTAAAATGAATTAAGGTGCGGCTAAAAAGCCAAGCCAAAAGGTAAAAGATATTAATCAATAAACACGTTTGATTATGAAGAATATGAAAATGATGGCAGCAGGAATGTGTCTCCTCACTGTCGTAAGTTGTCAGACAAAGCAAGGTACAGGTGCATTAATCGGAGGTGGCGGTGGTGCTGCATTAGGCGGTATCGTCGGTCAGATTATAGGTCGTAATGGTAAGAGTACAGCCATTGGTGCTGCTATCGGTGGTGCTGTTGGTGCTGGTGCTGGTGCCCTCATCGGTCGTCACATGGACAAGGTAGCACGCGAGGCAGCACAGCAGTTGCCAAACGCACGTGTCGACAAGGTGACAGATGCTAATGGTTTAGACTGTGTGAAGGTTACCTTCGACTCTGGTATCCTCTTCCCATTGAACGGTTCAAACCTCAGCGCATCAGCTAAGAACGACCTCACAAAGTTCGCTTCTTTGATGCAGCGCAACTCTAACTGTGACGTTGCTATCCAGGGTTACACTGATGCTTCTGGTAACGACAACATCAACCTCCCATTGTCACAGCGTCGTGCAGATGCGGTATCATCTTACCTCAAGGGTCGTGGTGTAAGCAGCCGTCAGATTCGTTCAGTACAGGGCTTCGGCAGTGCCAACCCTATCGAGAACAAGACTGTTAGTCAGGCTAACCGCCGTGTAGAGGTTTACCTCTATGCATCATCTGAGATGGTTCGTCAGGCAAACAACGGTTCACTCTAATTCCATTTAATTATACTTTTTAATTATACTTTGAGGTTTGAACTTTGAACTTTGAACTTTATGATTTGAGACTACGAATTTCTCGAATGACACGAATTATTTAGCAATAAGGATTCGCTTAATTAGAGAAATTCGTAGTCTTTTACGTTAAAGTTCAATGTTCAAAGTTCAAAGTTCAATGTTTAGAAGGGTCTTATACTTTTCATTTTTTCTTAGGAATAATATTGAAGTGATAGACGGCATGTAGCATCACGTAGCGAGGAATAACATTACTGTAAGTTTCTGTGATTCCTTGTGCATTCATCGTCCGTGTGACATTATTCAGTTGACCAAGAATGTCGAAGCCATCAAGCAATAAGGTAAGTTGTCCTTTGAAGAATGATCGGGATAGACGAGCATTCCACACCAAATCATCGCTATTCATCGACTTATCTAAATAACCTCGGCGACTGTACATTGTCAGGTCAGTCCCAAGTCGGAAATCCCATGGCAACTGTAATTGTGCTGTTAAACCGTAATTGAAATCACTCACATTAAATGCCTCAAAGTCTTCACGAGTACCATCGACATGTGCCCAGTTTCCTTTACTAATGAAACCAATGGAAGATTGTCCAAGCCTATAGTTCAGCTGTAAATCACCAACGTAGTTTAACGATTCTACTATGCTCCTATTAGCTGCAGACGTGCCTGCCAAACCAATAAGGTCGACACTCTTCTCATATCTTAATCCAGCCATAGCTTTAAAATCCAACTTGCGATTTTTAGTCAATGGTCCAGCACCACCTAAAGCAAGCTGACCTCGCCAATTACCATTCACATTGTCTGGTCTGAATGTTCGCTGTCCTGTAGCCTTGTCGTAGGTATAGCCCATAGCAATAGCGTTAACAGTGGGGATATATTGAGCCTCTATTAACCACATCAATCCTTTTTTCGGATATATACGTAGGAAGTGTGATATAAGTTCGTGCTTATAGGATGGTTTCAAGTTGGTATTACCCATTGTTACGTTTAATGGATCAGTGGTATTGAGGATGTTTACAAACAGGTTCATGTCTGGAGCTTGTCCGTTCACATGATATTGAAGCATGAATTCATATTTGTGATCAGTACTACGCCATCTGATGAACGTACTATACATATTGTAAAGTATAGAACGTTTCGTAAAAGTCGTATCTACATTTCCACTATGATAATGCATCGTCCGTGAAAGCAGCGATAAATTAGGTACAAGCTGTGCCGACCACTCTGACTTCGTCGTTTTCTTATTCCATACAAGAAAGGCACCGAGGGTATGGGTATTATCAGTCTGCCTGCTGTCATAACTATTATGAATATCCATTACTCTGTTATAAGCATCCACAGAAGGAAGTGTTCCAAGCTCGTGCTCTGAATTAATTCCCCAATCTGCTAACTGGTCAAGACGATAGAGTGAAGAATATCGGTTTGAGGTAGTCCGATTGTATTTATAACTAAAGTCGAAGAACAAGCCCCGCTTTACTAAATAGCTGTAAGTCACTTTACCTGTCATGCTGTAGCCGTGGTCAGGACGGTTGTTGAAATATCGGTTGCGGAAGTCTGTATTACCTTGCTGACCGTTGGTATAATAATCAATGCGGTTACGGTCAAAGCTATCCTCAGTAGCATGCCTCAAAGAAGCGTCAGCATAAAGGGTGATATGGTCGGGCGAGTGCTTGAACTTAATTAACGACTCCATCGAAACCGAACCTTCTAAAGAATGTCCAATTGATAATCCATTGCGAAGATTTCTGTTAATAGCTGTGCGAATCAACTCCCTACCTATCATTGGTGTGTACAAACTATCCAACTGCGCCTTAGAGAAAGACGTAAAACTACGATTAAGCGTCAGCGAAGAATATCCGCTTTTATTGTTATAATATTGGTAGTTAAAACGTGGCTTGATATTCAAGTTGGCATTCTTAAACTCAAAATAGAACTGATGATCGGTGGAGAGCGTAAAATTGTGATTTCTATTATTAGCTACCATACGGTCGTATGTATCTCCGTTAGCAAGGAAATTTGTACGATTAGTGTTATTCACTATCGTGTTGTCAGCATGCTTAACCTGTGCATTTCCACTAAGTTTATACTTACCACTGCGTGCATCTATATTATAGTCAAGACCTCCTAACTGTTGCTGCGTCAACCCACCAAAAAGATCAGAAGGCGACCAGTTGTCATTCTCACCAGGCTTACGGTCGTCGTTTAGATTGTTCATATTTCCATAGACAGCCAAACGGGAGTGATCAGTAAACCGCATAGCAAATAGACGAGCCAAGTAGCGTTCCTTTGTTCCTCCACCAGTTTCCACATTACCTACCCATCCTATGTTGTATTGCTTTTTCAGTTGAACATCCATCACGTATTTCTTGTCTCCTGCCACCTCTTGCCCGAGAAAACGACTATTCTCACCAAGACGGTCATACACCTTTACTTGGTTTACCATATAAGTAGGCAGATTCTCAAACATAACAGTATTATCTCCACGGAAAAAATCTTTTCCATTGAGAAGTAAACTCTCAACAAACTTGCCATTAACATATATACGTCCATCCTTGCTTAGTTCAGCACCGGGCAACTGACGAATAAGGGCGTCGAGCATAGAGCCTTCACCTAACTGGAAAGCGTCGGCATTATAAACAATCGTGTCGCCTTTATGATAGAACTTCACCTTTGTAGCCTTAACAACCACCTCATTTAAGTCTACTGTTTTCGGTCGTTTCAGAAAGATGGTACCAACTTCTCTGCTTATCTCTCGCTTGTAAAAATGATGCAGTGGGAGCTTTACGTAGGTAGGCATAAAACCATCTTCGGTAACGCGAAGGATATAATCACCCTCCTTACGTGGAATCGTTATCCTATATTCAGATGTTTTCCAGCTCTGTTCGCCATTCTGATATTCTTCAAGAGCCTTCGTTGAAGCAACGACTGAGCTGTCATTAGCATTTAGCACTTCAACTAAGCAACCAGGGATATCTACATGAGTAACAAAGTCTTGCACTCTACCTTCAATGGTAATAGTACTGTCTAAGGTTTGTGCTGATATGCAGACGGTAAGGCATAACAAAATTAAAGTTGTACAAAAGGTTTTCATATTTTATTTTCAATGTTTGATTCGTATTGTTCACAAGAGGTATGGGGTAATAGAGATTCCTCTAAATTATCTTTTAGGTAAAGAAATAACGCTTGCTTGTAGGTTGTAAATCCAGAAGGTTCTTTCTAAGATATATCAAGAAGTAGAGCATTTTAGCCATATCCTACGTTTTTGTCTGATCATACTCTGTCCAATAATGATTAGAGTTCTTGGATGAAAAGAACCGAATGGATTTTACAGGCATAAACCGAACTTTTCTCTCAGTTTGCCTGCAATTATATTCTCTACAAGAGGTGTATTTCATAATTTAAAACTTGTCTATCAATCGTATTCTTTATATTAACACGCTGCGAATATACAAAATGTTTTTTTTTTTAAACAAGAAAAATCGTTATTTTTTTCACTATCTCTGCATTGATTTTTGGTGGAATATATTACCTTAATCTTCACCGTGACCGTTCAAAGTTTACCGATATTAATTTGAAATGACCCGAATTACATTACAATAAGGATTAGCGTAATTAGAGAAATTCGTAGTCTCAAATCATTAAGTTAACTACGAATTACGCGAATGACACGAATTTTTATACTTTGAACATTGAACATTGAACTTTATGATATGTACCTTTAATGACTACGAATTACGCGAATGTCACGAATTATTTAGCAATAAGGATTAGCGTAATTAGAGAAATTCGTAGTCACCGAAAGTTCCAAGTTCAATGTTCAAACATCAATGTTTCAAGTTCATATCATAAAGTTCAATGTTCAAACATCAAAGTTCAAAGGTAAAAGAGTTCAAAGGCTAAAGGGCGTCTTTAGCAAGCCAAAAGGGCGTTAATTCACATGGAATTAACGCCCTTTTAAATCTCTAACACTGCTTTTTTCTCTTTATCCCAAGCAACTCGTTAACTCGTCTAACTTGTTAACTATGTTACTTTGTCTCTCTTGGAAGTTGACGAGTTGACAAGTTAGACGAGTTGACAAGTTGCTTGTTATAAAGTCTAAAATTGTTCTCATGTTACTTTGTCTCTCTTCTTCGCAAGCAACTTGTTTACTCGTCCACTCGTTAACTTGTCTACTTCTCCGGATAAACGAGGTTAGCATCGCTGATGTTGTCCAGCACCTCGGTGAGGAACTTACGTGACTCCCACTTTGCCATAGGCAGGTCGTGGAGCAGGTAGTTACCACAGTCGCGTGGGGCAGCACCGGGGATTTCACCCTCGAAGTCGGCAACGAATTGGAAGGTGCGGCGCATGAGGTCAACAATCTCTTTCGACTCAAGGTCGCCACGAAGGATAAGGTAGTTACCAGTCAGACAGCCCATTGGCCCCCAATAGATAACACGATCTTTCCACTCGTCATCATTACGGAGGAAGGTGGCAGCCAAGTGTTCAATAGCGTGGATAGCACCGACGTGCAACACTGGCTCACGATTTGGTTCTTTCATACGGATGTCGAAGGTGGTAACGGTCTCGCCACCCACTTCGTCCTTACGACTCACATAAATGCCACGCAGCAGACGCTCGTGGTCAATGGTAAAGGAAGGAATCTTATTCATAATTCATGTTTAATTCAAAATCCGTTATTAATTCATAATTCAAAATTCATAATTCATAATTATGATTACTACTTTAATTCAGAATTCATAATTCACAATTCATAATTATGATTACTAATATTAGCGTAAATATTATCCACGTCTTTAGGTCTTTGTGGGTTTTGTTAGCTAAACGGAAATCTGCTTGTTTTGAGTTCCGTGATAGAATCAAGCGGACAAGTAAACAAATTACTTATTCTAAAAACTCTGCCCACATCGGTAATCATAATTATGAATTGTGAATTATGAATTATGAATTAAAGAAGGATTCTGAATTAAATTAATAAATTGTTTCGTTACCTCAAAGCTGCCGTTAGCGATGCGCTCCCAGAAGTCGTAGTACTGGCTGGCTTTGTTGTCTTTGAGCGGAACATCGCTGATGACACGGAAGGAGACGAAGGGAGTTTGATAGATGTGGCAGACCTGCGCAATAGAACAACTCTCCATGTCGACAGCTGTTGCCTCTGGGAAGTGGTCCATGATCTGTTGCATCTTCTCACGTGAGTTAACAAACCACTCGCCACTGACGGTCAGTCCTGCCTTGACATGCAGATCCTTACAATCAGGTAGGTTGTTCAACGACAGCGCCTTTTCAATCAACTCCGTAGGAGCCTTGAAGCGAGCAGGCATACCGATAATCTGACCGAAAGCCACCTCATCGCCACAGTAGGCATCGTGGTAAGCACACTCCGTTGCTACCACCACATCAGTAACCTCCAATGACGTGTCGGCTCCACCCGCACAACCACTTGAGATAACAAGGTCAGGGTGGTAATGATTAATCATCTCAACAGCACCGACGGCAGAGTTTACCTTACCGATACCACACTGCTGCAGAATGATTTCCTTATCTCCCAACCGTCCCGTAACGAAGTCTTTATGATTAAAATGTTTCGTCTCGGTGTTGGAAAGAATTGCTTTAAGTTGCGCGAACTCTTTGTCCATCGCAACGATGATTCCTATTTTCATACTGCAAAGGTACGAAAAAGTTACAAGTTGGATATTGTAAGTTCTTAGTTTTTTGTAACTTTGCAGAGATTAATCATTTGTCCGACATAAGCAAAATTAAATAAAAATGAAAACTTGGAAAAGATTTCTACCCGATGTACTGGTAGTCGTGTTGTTTGCGGTCATCTCGTTCGCTTACTTCTTCGTTCCGGTCACTCAGGGTAAGATTCTCTATCGCCACGATGCCTCAGCAGGTGTCGGTTCGGCACAGGAAATGACAGAGTATCAGAACCGTACTGGTGAGGCAACACGCTGGACAAACGCTATCTTCGGTGGTATGCCTACCTATCAGATGTCACCATCGTATCAGTCAACAGACGGACTGTCGCAGGTGATGAACGCTTACCACCTTTGGTTGCCCGACAATGTATGGTTTCTTTTTGTCTATCTCTTAGGCTTTTATATTCTGTTGCGAGCCTTTGACTTCCGACAGTCGTTGGCGGCATTGGGTAGTATCATGTGGGCTTTCTCGTCCTATTTCCTCATCATCATTGCTGCCGGTCACCTCTGGAAAGTAATGGCATTGGCTTATCTTCCACCAATGATTGCCGGTATTGTCTTGGCTTATCGAGGACGTTACTTGTCGGGATTCATCGTGACGGCTATCTTCACCGCCTTTGAGGTGAAAGCCAACCACGTGCAGATGACATATTACTATCTCTTTATCGTCCTCTTTATGGTCATCGGATATCTCGTTCAAGCCGTTCGCCAGAAGCAACTCGTGGGTTTCCTCAAGGCTTCGGGCGTATTGGCTGTAGCGGCATTGATTGGTATATTAATCAATCTCTCAAGCCTTTACCACACATGGGAGTATCAGAAAGAGAGTATGCGTGGCAAGAGTGAGTTGCTGAAGGCTGATGGCGCGAACCAGACAAGCTCTGGTCTTGATCGCGATTATATCACGCAGTGGAGTTATGGTATTGATGAGACGATGACCTTACTCGTTCCTGATGCAAAGGGTGGAGCGAGTGTTCCATTGAGCCAAAGCAGTACGGCTATGTCGAAGGTTGACCCACAGATACAGTCAATGATTCCACAGCTCTATGACGCTTTCCCACAGTATTTCGGTACACAGCCGGGTACGAGCGGACCAGTTTACGTGGGTGCCTTCGTGCTTTTCCTCTTCATCTTAGGACTTTTCGTGGTGAAGGGTACGATGAAGTGGGCACTCTTAGCAGCCACCATCCTGTCCGTTCTTCTCTCATGGGGCCATAACTTCATGGGCTTTACCAACTTCTTCCTCGATTACATTCCGATGTATGCGAAGTTCCGAACGGTGGCAAGTATCCTTGTTATCGCTGAGTTCACCATCCCGCTCTTGGCAGCACTGACCTTAAAACGCCTTGTTGACGAGCCTGAACTCTTAGGACAGAAGATGAAGTATGCTTATATCAGCCTTGGTTTGACAGCGGGTGTAGCCCTTTTAGTGGCTGTATTCCCAGACATGATGGGTCCGTTTGTCAGCGATCAGGAACGCCAGATGATTAATAGTATTCAGGGCATGGACAGCAATACGGCAGGAACAATCCTCGCGAATGTCTCTGCGATGCGTGCTGCAATGGTCAGCTCTGATGCTTGGCGTTCGGTTATCGTTATCCTCATCGGCTTTGCGCTGCTCTTCGCTTATAAGATGAAGAAGTTGCGTGCCGACTATATGGTGGCTGGTCTTTTGGTGCTTTGCCTCGTTGATATGTGGCAGGTGGATAAGCGTTATCTCAATGACGAGATGTTCGTACCAAAGAGTGAACGCGATATGCCACAGCAGCCAACGGCAGCCGACCTTGAGATTAACAAGGATAAGAGTCTTGACTATCGTGTGCTGAACTTCGCTTCAAACACGTTCAACGAGAACGAGACTTCTTACTTCCATAAGAGTATCGGTGGTTATCACCCTGCTAAGCTCCGTCGTTATCAGGAGATGATTGATGCTTACATCGCTCCAGAGATGCAGAAGACGATGCAGGCGATTGCTGCTGCAGGTGGTAATATGCAGGCAGTTGATGGTGTGAAGACCTTCCCTGTATTGAATATGCTGAACACGAAGTACTTTATCCTTCCACTGCAGGGTGGCACAACGGCACCAATACAGAACCCGTATGCACAGGGCAACGGCTGGTTTGTCAATAAGCTCAACTATGTCGACGATGCCAACGCTGAATATGCTGAGGTGGGTAAGATTGACGTACGCCATGAGGCTGTAGCCGATAAGAAGTTTGAGGCGGCTTTAGGTCAGGCGAAGGCGAATGACTCTACTGCAACCGTGAAGCTCGATAAGTATGAGCCTAACAACCTGCAATACACTGTCAACTCAAAGAATGGTGGTGTTGTCGTCTTCTCTGAGATCTACTATCCGGGTTGGACAGCCACCATCGACGGTCAGCCTGCAGAGCTCGGACGTGTGAACTACATCCTTCGTGCTGTGAGCGTGAAGCCGGGTAAGCATACCGTAGTCCTCGACTTCCACCCAACAAGTATCTCTACCACTGAGACCATTGCTTACATTGCGATTGTTATCTTGCTCTTGGCGATTGCGGGTGCAGGGTATATGGAGTGGAGGAAGAAGAAGTAGAAGAAGCCCCACCCCATCCCTCCCCGAAGGGGGAGGGGGTAATTAATTACCGAGATACCCCAAGGATTCTCTGAACTTGCGGTCATTGCGAGAAGTGAAGTGTGGAGACAAGGGGGAAGTCATCACAAAAGATGAAGGTTGAAAAAGAATAAAACAGAATACCCTCGCAAGTATATTGGCTTACGAGGGTATTCCGTTTAAATCGAAGAGTGTTTAGGGCATAGGCTTTATATACTTTTATTGTATAAGGCTTATTGCGTTCTTCACCTTTTATATATATTGTAAAATAAGGATAAGAAGAAAATTATGAGACAACGAGTTGAAAAGAAGCTAAACCAGCATTTGATGCTACCGATAAAGCTGTTTATGGGTAGGGAGAAGTCAGGAGGTATCGTTCTGATTCTCAGTGTCACCTTAGCAATGATATTGGCAAACAGCAATATTGCTGAGAGCTACTTCCATTTCTTTGAGCAGGAAGTAGGATTTATCGTCAACGGAGAGCCTTATCTGAATTATAGTCTGCACCATTGGATTAATGATGGCTTAATGGCTATGTTCTTCTTTGTGGTCGGCTTAGAGTTGAAAAGAGAGTTTATCGGAGGCGAACTGGCTGACATCAGAAACACCATTCTACCTATCGGCGCAGCAATAGGCGGTATGATTGTACCTGCCTTGATATTTTTAAGTCTGAACATAGGTACCCCACAAACGATGGGATGGGGAATACCAATGGCAACTGACATTGCTTTTGCCTTAGGAGTAGTATATCTTTTGGGCGATAAAGTACCCGCATCGGCAAAGCTTTTCCTTACAACGCTTGCCATAGTAGACGACCTTGGGGCTGTGCTTGTCATCGCCTTCTTCTACACTTCCGAACTCTCTATTGCGAGTTTGCTCTTTGGTTTGTGCTTTCTTGCAGTGATGTTTATAGGCAACAGACTCGGTATCAAGAGCCTATTCTTCTATGCCGCACTCGGTATCGGCGGTGTATGGGTAACCTTCTTGCTGTCAGGAATCCACGCAACGATTGCTGCCGTACTTGCTGCCTTTATGATTCCAGCCGATGCGAAGATTAACGAGTCGGTCTATCTCAAGCGTATGAAGAAACTGACAAGACGCTTTGAGCATGAGGAAGCTAACGAGGTGAGAACCTTGGAGGAGGGACAGGTGGACGTGCTGACACATATACAGCACGACACCGAGATTGCAATTCCCTTGCTGCAACAGCTTGAACATAAGATCTCTCCTATCGTTACCTTCTTGATCATGCCTATCTTTGCAATTGCCAATGCAGGTATCAGCTTCACGGATTTAAGTCTATCTGACATCTTCTCAACCCACGTAGCACTCGGTGTGACATTGGGTCTGCTCTTAGGAAAACCGATTGGTATTATCGGAGCAACTTTCTTAATGGTAAAAATGCGTTGGGCAACCCTTCCAAGTGCCATCACTCGTCGCACACTGCTGGGCTTAGGTATGCTTGCCTCTATCGGCTTCACCATGTCAATGTTCATCTCTACCCTCGCCTTCACCGACGAGCTATTGATGACACAAGCAAAATTGGGTATCTTCCTCGCCTCCATCTTAGGTGGAATAGGTGGGTATGTACTGCTGAATAAGAAAAGTAAGTAAAAACAAGAAAACAAGAAAACAAGCAAACAAGAAAACAACTGGCCCCTCCCCCGTAGGGAGGGGAGTGATTACCGAGATACCCCAAGGATTCTCCAAACTCGTAACCGCTGATTTAAGAGAAAGAGAGGCGTAAACAGTGAGCTATCCTTTTATAAGAATATAAAAACAGAGTAACAAGCTAATTTGTTGCTCTGTTTTTTTTGGACTTTATAACGAGCAACTCGTTAACCCGTTCAACTCGTCAACTCCCAAGAGAGACAAAATAACATGAGAACAAATTTAGCTTTATAACAAGCAACTCGTCAACTCGTCTAACTTGTCAACTCGTCAACTTCCAAGAGAGACAAAGTAACATGAGAACAAATTTAGCTTTATAACAAGCAACTTGTTAACCCGTCTAACTTGTTGACCCGTCAACTTCGTAACACAAAAACAATTTTACTCTTTATCATTGAACTTTCAACGACTACGAATTTCTCGAATTGCCCGAATCCGTTAATCCTTTGAACTTTGAGCTTTGAACTTTATGATTTGTGTTTTAACCCTTAAGCTTTGAACTGTCACTACATCGGTAATCATAATTATGACGTACTGATGAGAACTTCGTTCGAATAATTTTGAATTATGAATTATGAATTAATAGAGGATTGTGAATAAAAATAGTAATCATAATTGTGAATTATGAATTGTGAATTATGAACTATGAATTATAAAAGAATATATATTTATATAATTCTGCGACAAAAAAGTGTACAGTTTAATTATTTCAGCAATCTACCTATTTGTCGCAGATTAGCAAACAGCCTCAACCGAAGAAAGTTACTAATTTGTCGCGCTATTCCACAATCATTTGATTTACATAACATTACAAAGGTAGAAAATCAAACAAAAAACAGTAGCAAACAAATTAGTAACGATGAAAACAAAAGGAAAAGAACACAAATATGATATATTTGTAAAGAAAAGAGAAAGGTAAGGAGACAAACCTCCTTATCCGTCTCTCCGCTCCTCCCTATCCGTCGAACAATGAGGAAAAAGACTCCCTTTTTGTCGCACAGAAGCTACTTCGTTGTCGGGGACAACCTCCCATGAAGTCGCACGTAACCTACATATACGTCGCCTATTTTCAGCGTAAGCACCTGTACTTCAAATACATAAGAGTGTCTAACTAAGTCTTATAAGTGACCAACAATGACTGTCTAAGTCCAAGACTGGGGTTTATGGGAGGAGTTTTACATACAAGAACTGACGCCCAACGTGGTTGCTAACGCTGTGAGTACGGTAACGAGAATATGCAGGATATTCTTCCAAATAGGTTTAATCATAACGTCTAAATAAATTAAAAACCCAATCGGCAAGCAGATCACACTGCCGTCCCTTCTTGTTAACGGCATTGTATCCGAGCCGATTTGGACTAAAAGTGAATACAATCCCCCTCTCGCTCATCAGAAGCCAATATGTTACGTTCTTACAACAACATTGTTTCCTAATAAGCGATTTAGGGTAAACGGAGAGCGGAGGGGCGCAAACTTGACACTCCCCCACGCTCATCTCTCAAGCCAATCGACTATGCGTGGCCCTCAGTAGTGGCAGTAGCCTCACCTGGCTCTGGACCAGCAGAAGGCTTGTTCTCCTTCTTCTTGCCCTTGTTCTTCGCCTTCTCGGCAGCCTTAGGCGCATCATACTGCACAGCCTCCTGAATACGCAAACCGCTGATGAGGGTCTTCACACGACGCTTCATCGCATCGATAGTCACCGTTGGCGCGAAAAGCACATGCGCACCGTAGATATCTCTCTGTGCGTTAAAGTCTTCCGCCTTCTGAACACCCTGTGAGTGAATACCTACGCGGAAAGTTCCCAATCCGTCGAGCTTCACACGGTTACCATCCTTGAGGACCTGATTCATCTCGAACACCAACGCACTGATGACAGCCAAAATGTCAGGCTCAGTTACGGTGCAACGCTCACTGATACGCAGAGCGAGATCCTTAACACTAACAAGGTCGGGAGACACCGCACGGGCATACCAATAACCCTTGCGCTTGCTGTTCTTACGATTGTCCTGATACATACGAAATTTGATTGACATAACTTGAAAATTTAAAAAGTGAAACAAAGAAATTATTGAAATGAAAAAATGAAATCTTAACTCAATGCTCTAATAAGACAGAGGCAAATCCTCTCCGTGGCTCCACGCACGACGGTGCCTCCGTGACTTACATCGATTTATTTTTATTACTCCTCCGTGTCCTCCTTTTCTCTGTGTGATACCATCTTAAAACTAAGTGGCAAACCTATTACTGAAGACTCCTCATCGCCCTTGTCATTCGCCAGTCCTCACCCCCTCCCCACACAAAAAGAAGGGGGAGGGACAATCACCAAAAAGACATACTGCGACAAAAAAGTGTAAAATTATGTAAACAAGTAAACAAGTAAATAAATGAACACGTAAACAGATAAAAAGATAAACACAGAAATAACTAAAAACACAATAACGCAAAAACGTATAAAAATATAAAGGTAAAAGTCGGAAAACACAAAAACGTAAAAACATACTTCATCATAAACATAAACGATTAAAAATATGAAAAGATATTCACGTAAATAATTAAAATATTTACAGTCAGTAACTTAAAACGTATTTCACTGACCTACGGCGACAAAAAAGTGAAATTTTTCACCTCCTTTTCTCCCCTATTTAGCCCCCAAAATCTGGTGTCTATTCTTCCCATTCCGCTTATAGCTGACGTGAATCCAGCGCTTTAACGCCGATTCCGGTGGCTCAAGAATCATCTGATCGAAGTCCGTTTGAGAGAGAATTGCCGCATATTTCCGACACATTTCCAGTCCTGTGACATGAATATCTACCGCCTCACCCCGCAAATGTTGCGAATGTTCAGCCCCATGAACAGCCCTATTCACAGCCTCACAGCGATAACCTCCCACGACTATCACACGTCCCACACGCCTTCTGAGCGGTTCTAAGACGCATTTACAAAGCTCCCGAAGGTTCTCTATCACCTCCTCTCTCGAAGCCTCTCCAGGCGCAGGATTCTCCTCAGGCACATTCTTAACACCCATGCCCACCGCCTTTCCCGAGCGCATCATCTCGCCCACCGTAAAATGTGGAGAGAGTCGCTCCTCAAAATCTATCTCAGTTGAATCAATATCCTTAATCATACACATTAATTATTATAGATTATTTGGTTCATTAAAACTCCGTTCGTCATCCCTTCATTCCTGATGACGATGCAAAGGTACAACACTAAAAAACCGATTCCAAGGAAGATATATGTAGTAATGTGAGTAGACAAGTGAACAAGGTGGACAAGTGAACAAGGTGGACAAGTGAACGAGTTAGACAAGTGAACGAGTTGATTGTAATAAAAGACAAGGTAACAGAAGAACACACAACAATAATAATAAAGCCATATTTACCCCCTATATTCAAGGTAAATATGGCTTATTATAGTAATCAGAGTAACTTTGTTACAAATTAAAAGTTGAAGTCTCTAAAAATTGAGTTTTGACACACCCTCGTGCAGGGAACAAATTGGTTATCATGGGTAAGCTAAAACACGAATAATTAGTTTACCCATCAACTAAAAACTGAAAGCCAAAATGACATAAGGACAGATGCTTTTAATGACAAATACACCTATTTTTTATATCAAGCAAATAAGCTGTCGGATTTGTTTTTGTCACTTCATAACCTTATCATATAATGTTTTATAATCCTTAGCCACACCATAGACCACATTTCCACTGGTGCTAATAGCCTCAAAGTGGCGAGCGGCACATTCAAGTTTAGCATCTTCAGCACCACGGAGTTGCGAGCGTTGCCACTCGTTACCTTTCGTCTCAGCAATGAAGTAGATATGCTTTACCGTACCCTCGTTGAACGCAATCGCCCAGTCTGGGTTATAATGTCCCATTGGCGTATTGATATAGAAACCACGCGGCAGCTTGGTATATACAGCCACGTCAGTCTCCTCTTCTAATGATTCTGCAAAGTGCTTCTCTACGCCCTCACTATCAACCACCACAAGGTCATACAACGATTTAGTACTTTCTATGGCATTGACACCAATCTTTCCGCGCACGGTGTTCTCGGTAAAGATATCCACAGCGTATGTATTATTGGTACGCTCATAACAGATTTTCTGTACCACTGCCATCGCCTTCTCGTCGTTGATGATATTACCAACCTTACGGATGAACTCCTCTGGATTCTGCTTAAACTGAAGGAAGGTGGCGTGCTTAATACCTTTCAGGATCGCCACGATAGTCTTACGCGTAAGTCCGGTATCAGCCACCAGCCTACCCACTAAATCGTAAGCTACACCTGAGCCTACCGTCTCACGCACGTGGAAGGTGTCAACCTTCTCTCGTACCATCGCCATACCAGCCTCCAGTGTTTCCTTATCGCGTATCTCATCCATTCCTCCCGATTCCACGACAAGACGAATCTCTGTCACACTCAGGTTTTTATCTATTGCCGTTGCCGCCTTTTGGATAAGCTCCGCACGCTCAAAATCAACCTTATAGTAGGTCTTCACATTGATACGTTTCCACAACTCCTGGAATTGTTTCTTCTTGAAGATTTCTTCTTGGAAGTTGGCCTCCTTCGGTTTGCGTCCATCATCTATCCTGATAGTTTGAGGATTGAAGACGCTGTCTAAGGTCTGAATGATTCCTGCTTTAACAGGCTCGAATTGTTCACCAAAGTTGACTGTGTCAGTCGCTTTTGCTTCGAAATAGGTATCGGTCAGCTTACCATCATCATCAACATAATCGCGCTTGATGAGTTGATGATAGATTTTCCTGCCGTCATCAACCGTCATCTTTATCTTTACTCCCTCGGCTGTCTCATAGACATTATCCACAAAGAGGTTTGCAGTGATCACCACTGGGCGGTCGCTGACCACTTCAGCTATTTCGTGTTGCAGCTGCTTAGAGAAGTTCTCATAACTCTCACTGGCAATCACAGTTAATATGTTGGTGTCAAACACCGACTCACCGAGGATGTCAGCGTCTTGCCGTTCGCCATACTTATTCACACAGAGACGCATACCACGTCCAACCTCCTGACGCTTACCAATCTCATTTGCGGTATTCTTCAACGTACAGATCTGAAAGACATTCGGGTTGTCCCATCCTTCACGCAGCGCCGAGTGAGAGAAGATGAAACGTGTAGGCTCGTCAAAGCTCAACAGTCGTTCCTTATCCTTCATTATCAGGTCGTAGGCACTCTCATCGCTGCTACCACTCTCGCCACGTTTCACTTTTGAGTCAACAAACTTGCCCTTCTTGTCCTGAGAGAAATAACCATTGTGTACCTGTTCTGCCGTGAAGCGTGACAGATAGCGTGCATAAGCCTCATCGCTAAAGGTAGGCATTAGCTCTTGCACCATACGATGATATTCTTCCTCGAACATTTCGGCAAACTTACCTTTGCCATCATTGTGCTGGTCGTATGTACGATAGTTCTCGACATGGTCGATGAAGAACAAGCTCAACACCTTAATCCCTTTGGAGAACAGCTGGCGTTCACGCTCAAGATGTGTCTTGATGGTCTCGCGTATCTGTATCCTGCGCATAGTGTCTTCCGTAATCTCACCTTGCGAATCTCCCTCATAGAGTGTCACGCCGTTGAGGAGTTTCAGGCTGCCTGCCCGTCCGTCGATACGCTCCACCACGTAATTGTCACGATACTCTGCCATCTGTCCGCTCTGCGCATATAGGTCGAATCCCTCACCGACGAGTCGGGTTATCTGGCGCACATTGCCCGTATTGCCTACGCTTTCAAAGGTGATACGTGCTTGTGGATTCTTGCCCTTGCTCACCACAACCTCGTCAAGATAGAGGAAGCTATTGGTAGCCGTACTTCCCACTTGGCGTATGCCCTTCACCTCAATCTTCTTCACCAACTTCTTGTTATAGGCATCGATGGCATCCAAGCGATACACCATATTCAACACCTCGCGGTGTGTAGCTGAATAGTGCAACAAGGCAAGCGGATTGAAAAGTTTGATACCTCTTCGCGTTGCATTGTTGACATTCGCGCCAAGCACGCTCTGTGGCTCATCGACAATCATGACAGGATGGGTCTGTGCCAAGATGTCTATCGGACGCCGACTACCAAACTCATCACGCTTTGAGAAGATGATGCGGGCATCCTTGTTCGAACCCGCCTTGTCCTCATTGAGTGAGGCGTTGAAAGCCTGTGTGTTGATAATCATAGCGTGCAGGTTGTTGTCACTGGCAAAGCTGTCTATCTTCGTCAGTTGCTTTGAGTTGTAAACGAAGTACTGCATGCGTTTGCCATATTCATTGGCAAAATGGTCCTGCATCGTCTCAAAGCTCTTATATACGCCCTCACGAATCGCCACACTTGGCACGACAATGATAAACTTGCTCCAGCCGTAGTGTTTGTTCAGTTCGAACATTGTCTTGATATAGGTATAAGTCTTACCCGTACCCGTCTCCATCTCGATGGTGAGGTTTACGCCCTCGCCCTGCAGGTGGTCAACAGGCTTCAGTCCTTGCTCCATCTGAATAGCACGCACGTTAGCCTTGATATCGCTGCGAGAGAGTTTAAGCGGCGCATTGCCAAAGCCCGCATCGAATAATTGCTTTTGCGTGCCCCAATCCATAATGAAGTTGGCACTGTCATAAAAAGGCTGTCCCCCAAAGGCACGTACCACGTTGCGGGCAGCCTCAGCCTGAAACCCTTGATGTTTATATCTAATCTTCATGCTCACTTTCCTTTTTGTTGATGTTCCCCAAGCGTTTGATTGCATTGAGATAATCGTGCTCGGCATCGCTGATGGTGCGTTGCTTGTATTCCTTCAACCGGATTGTGGCCCACTGACGGAAACGTGTCGCAATGATGCTGCGCACACGATAGCCAAGGGCTATAATCATATCGAGGTTGTAATAGGTGGTCAGGTATGACTTACCGTCTGCAGCAGTTGTTCGGAATTTCCGAACAACTGAACTCTCCTGCAACTCCCCTTCATCGAAGATATGTTTGATATGCTCACTTACATTCGACTTACTGGTCTGATAGAGTGCGCACATCTGTGCCTGTGTAAGCCACAAAGTTTCGTCTTCGAGCTTTACGTCTATCTTCGTCAGTCCGCTGTCGTCAGTATAGATGATGATTTTGTTTTTCTCGTCCATTGTCTAAGCCCTATCGTCTAAACGACCCTGATATTCTGTATCGCCTCCTTCTCGTCCCAGTCAAGTTGTTGCTTGAAGCGTTCAAAGATATTGATTTTCGTCTTGTCCTCATCGAAGCAGCTGTCACGGAAGAGCACACGCAGCGGTTGCTTGGCAGCCATAGTCTGTACCACGTTCTCGCTGATGTTCTCAGCAAAGCAAGCCACGAGTCCGTTGCCATCCACAGCGTAGATCTTACAGCCGTCAACTTCTTCCGTCGTCATAGGCAGCGAGAGCTGTACGCCCCACGCAAGCATAGCCCCAAAGAGGAGGTCGAGGTCGGTGCGGTCGGCTTTGATATTGTCAACAAAAAGGTCGAGCATCTGCTGGTCGTATTCGTTAGGCTGCATCGTAACGTTCTTATAGTTGCCGCTGTCGATGCGGAAGACACGGAAACCTGTATCTAAGTCTTGAGTGGTCAGCTGAGATTCTTCCTTAATCTTCCTTCCAGCACGACGGATGCGCTCCTTGGCAATCTCGGGGATAGTGGCATAACCCGCCTTGCGTGCCTCACTTCCCTCGGGCGTCTCCTCGGGCAGCTGCACACAGATGTACTTGCGCTTGCCACCATCTTCGGCATTCAGCTGCATTACAGCGTGGGCGGTTGTGGCTGAACCGGAGAAGAAGTCGAGGATGAGGGAGTCGGGGGAGGTTCCTATATTAACTATTCGATAAATAATATCTTCGTCTTTAGGGTTATCAAATACTTTTCGGCCAAACATTTCCATCAGTCGTTTGGTTGCAGCACGGCCATCTTTGTAAAATACGCTATAAGGTACACTTGACTCTCTATCCTTTAAATAAGCTTTCTTTGTTGGAACACTACCAGGTTCTCCGAAATCGACTAAACCTTCACTTACCCATTGTAGCATTGTTTGTTCACTAGTTATCCATCCGCGCGAAGGTATAGAGGCTTTGATACCTGTTTCAGGATTCACTAAATCATACTTAGGACCTCCACCACCTGGCCACGATATATCAGAAGGAAAGTATATTCCATGATCGTCTACTCTTGAATAATGCTTGTGCGCTTTGGCTGGATGCCCATCTGCTAAGCTCTTATACCAAGATTTGAGTGCTTTTGTTTGCTCTACATAGTCGTTAGGGTGTGCTTTTTTAATTTGAGCATAGGTTTTGTATATATCATCTAAACCATCTTTTCTTTCTCTCCATGTTGTTTGTGCTTCTTTCAGAGTGTCTAGACTCTTTACATAACAGAGAATGTACTCGTGCGACACTGAAACCAGTTTTGAATCATTTTTTCGTCCTGCAGCCCAAATTAGCTCCGCCACAAAGTTCCCCGCTCCAAACACCTCATCACAAATCTTCCTTAGGTTATGCACCTCGTTATCATCAATCGAAATAAATATCACGCCATCCTCTTTCAGCAGGGAGTGTGCCACGAGCAGGCGGCTATACATCATTGAGCACCAATCAGAGTGGAAACGGCCGTTGGAGTCGAGGTTGCGGCGGTAGCGATTGCCTTCCTCATCAATGTTACCAGCAGCGAGGTCTTCTTCTTCGGCAGAGTGTGCGAAGTCGTCATGATAGACAAAGTCGTTGCCCGTATTGTAAGGTGGGTCAATATAAATCATCTTCACCTTTCCCATATAGCCACGCTGCAGGAGTTTCAGCACACGCAGGTTGTCGCCCTCGATATAGAGGTTCTCGGTGGTATCCCAATCTACAGAGTCAGCAGGGACAGGGCGCAGGGTGTCGTCGATAGGTTCTGCCGCCTCATAGCGTGCCGCCCGTTTGCCCGGCCACGTAAACTGATACATCTCCTCGTCCTCATCCACAGCATCACCGCCAAGGAGCTGGCGCAGTGTCTCAAAATTGACCACGCGCTTTATCTCTCCCGTCTTTTCGTCCTTCTCTTCGGTGAAGCACGAAGGTGCTATCTGGTAGAGAGCCTCTAAATTAATTTTCGTGCCATCTACCGATGTTGTTTCCAGTCTGATTGGTTTCATTCTATATTGTTTTTTGTTTCCTCTAATGTTTATATTCTTTTGTTGCTATGCACTCCATGACTTTTCGTCTACTCCTTGACTTTTTACTCCTTGACTTTTTTACTCCTTGACTTTTTACTCCTTGACTTTTTTACTCCTTGACTTTTACTCCTTGACTTTTACTCCTTGACTTTTTACTCCTTGACTTTTTACTCCTTGACTTTTTTACTCCTTGACTTTTTACTCCTTGACTTTTCGTTCGTAAATTACGACCCTGTCCTACACGACAATGGTGTTAAGCCTTCGCACATGTGGTGCTAAGCATCCGCACCATCTGTGCTAAGTATCTGCACCACACATGGGGAATATCAACACCCGGTCCATACGATACGTTATAGCGTCATTTTTGCCTTCAACGCTTTTAGTTCTCTGTTCATTTCTAACTGTCGGCTGAACTGCTTTTCGTTTTTTATTTTCTTTTGTAGTGCGGCATATTGCCTTTTCAGCAGTTCTTGCTGTTGCCGTTGCTCGGCAGCTTTCGCATATTCAGCTTCCGTCCGGGTATTTAAGTGGGACAGTTTGCCTAAGAAGTCGCCATAGAGCATATCCATGTCGTGCCCTGTAATCGTAAGCGGCGTGGCAGACAGATCAACATTCGTCCATGCTTCCATCTTCCCATTCTGTACGATGTGCCCCTGTGCGTTGATTGTTTTGGGGAACATCATTAGGTCAGTTCTTCCGTCACGGTCCATGATATAGAGCGTGTGTCGGGGTAAGAGCATATCGAGTTCGCTGAGAAGTCTTTCGTCAATGTGCGTTGTGCTCATCTTACAGTAGAACACATCTATCTCGTGTACCTGTTGCCCATCGGCAATATTGAGCGTTGAGGGATGCAGCTTATAGAGCCACAGAATGTGCGTGAAAGCCTCAGTCAGGAATGTGCGCAAGGCAGTCGTTCGTTGTGCCTTAGCCCGTTTATAGAAGGCGTTCTTTGGCACATTCTTCGCAACGATTGTCGACGTTGGAAAGTTGAGCGGATTATATACCATGTTACTTATTTCTTAACATAATTGCGTTTATAAGATTCCCACATAAACTTCACTAATGTGATTGAACTTCCTATAGCTAATTGTGCATGTCTTGGTTCTAATCCTTTATAAGTTTCTGACTTGCCATGTCCGCTTCCATATAAATTGCGCAACTCGGCAACTCCTTGACCTATTGCTTTAAGATTTCCAAGTATTTGTTTAATGGATTTTGCCCCTTTAATATTCTCATCAATGTCACGTGGCATTATCTTAAAACGCTTAAATACCTCATCTATGAGATTTGTCAAATCCCATTTTGGATTTAGAGTAACGCCTATCTTTTCTAAAATAGTCTTACAACAACTTTCTATAAGTTCTTTAGCCTTACCTATTGCCTCCGTTGGATTTTCATCCTGTATGGTAATCATTAGTTGAATTTGAGAATTTATATAATCACTATTAAATTCACTTTTAATTTGTGATGCAACTAAAGAATTGAAGTCACCATTCGAGGCTTTGTCAATAATGGCTTTGCATTCTTTATATTGACTAAATCTCTCTGGATTATACTCCCGATCTCTTTCAATTTCTGTGGAGAGTTCGTAGTGCTTCATTAAGGCTGCAAAAAGTTTGATTAAATCATTTTCTGGTGCATCATTTGCATATTCAGTTAATGATTTCCCCTTAGACTTTTTATATTTGGAGCAAACAAAAACACCAACAACCTTTCCCGTAAAGTTATCAAAGTCATTTGTGCTGAAGTCCAAGACATATCCACCTTGATTGAAGAAACTTAAGCAAGTACCAATTTCTATTTTTGAGATTCCCATAGTCTATTTAATTACTAAGAAAGTTATCAGTTCGAAGTCGTCAAGCCCCTTCACCTTATGCGCTAAGGCAGTGGTATTCCCTTCAGAGAACAGGCTGTCAATATCCGACTCGTCCTTCACGGTGATGATACTCTCCACTGCCTTTTGCAGGAGATGGCTGTAGGTGTCCATTCGGTATCCGTCTTTTGTCTCCTTATTGAATTGTTGGCAAAGTTTGAGGTCGGGCGCATCCTTTCCCTTGCATGCTAAGCGCATCGTATCGAGCAACCGCTTTGGTGAGAGGTGGTTGCAGCGCACTTCCCCTTCATCAGACAGATAGACCATATAGAACGGATGCAACAGATTGGTATGGTCAATATTGACCCCATTGTTACGATTCTTCAGAATAAATATTACCCCCGCTGGCACGAGTTCTGTAGCCTTAACTACTGCACTCATGCCAAAAGGTGTCAGGTCCATATCAGAATGCTCCTTCGTATAGGCTATCAAGTCGAGGCGGAACTCGTTGAGTCCTAAGTCCATAATAGAGATACCACTGCCCATCTCTTCCAAGTCAACAACCTCCTCTTGCAAGCGTTTCAGCTGATTACGTCGGTATTCGAGGTCACCTTTCTCCTCATTTGAGAGTAGGTTGTCATCGCCTGTGGAAGTCATAACCGACACTTTCATACGGTTTTCCACACGTGCTTTAAGATTGATATAATCATCGAGCGTCATATCCGGCCAGTAGTTCACCAACTGGATGTGTGCGTTCTTTGAGCCGATACGGTCGATACGTCCGAAACGCTGAATAATACGCACTGGGTTCCAATGAATATCATAGTTGATGAGATAGTCACAGTCCTGCAGGTTTTGTCCTTCAGAGATACAGTCGGTAGCAATCAGCACGTCAATGCCCTCATGGATATCAGGATAGAGGGTTTCTTTGTCTTTCGAGCGTGGAGAGAAGAGGGTGAGCGCCTGATTGAATGACAATCCTTTGCTGCCCTTTAGTTTCAACGTACTGCGCGCATCTACCGAACCCGTAATCAGCACGGTGTTCAATCCGTGTTTTGTCTTGATATTCTCTGCAAGCGTATCATAGATGTATTCCGCCGTATCAGAGAAAGCCGTAAAGATAATCACCTTCTTATTGCCTTCGTTGATAGGGTTAGCCCATTTATTGCGCAGGTCTGCCATCAACTGGAGCAACTTAGCGTCGTGTTCTGGTGTGATGTCCTTCAGCATTAAGGTGAGCAGACTGAGCGTCTCCAAGTCGGCATCAAGATAGCGTTGCCACGTTAGATAGTCCATATCGTCCAGGCTGATTGTGGTCTTACCGCCACCAATAAAAAGCTCGCTACCAGCGTCATCGAGGTCGAAACTGTCAGAAGATGGGTAGTCATCAACAACGACAGCCTCCCCTCTTTTTACTGCTTCAATCTTGTCAAGTGCATCGCCAATAACCTCCTGAATGCGTACCAAGGTAAGGCGGAAGGAGTGTACGGAACTTTCCAAGCGTTTCAGAAGGTTGAAGGTCATCAGTCGTCGTAAGCCTCGCTCACGCCCCGACATGGTAAGTCCGCTTGCCATACCCTCATCATTGAGCAGTTGATACTTCTCTAACTTACTCTTCAAGATAAAGTCAGACGGCGTATATATTGCGAGGTTCAGGTGGTTGATTTGCTCAAAGATCTCATTATAGGATATGGCACCCTCGAGATCAGTAAGGTGAGGCCGTTGCGATCTCACGGGCAACCGTTTTGGGAATGAGCCTATATCGGTGGTATCGTAATACTGCTGGATATGCCGACGCGAGCGGGCTATGGTCACACTGTCGAGCACTTCAAAAAAGTCGAAGCTCAGCTCAGACAGCAGACGTTCGGTGGTGCGCTCCTCCTCTGGCAGCTTTGCCCATCGATTATAAACCGACTGTGCTTGCCGGAAGATATCATCAACGGAGGTACTGGTGTTAAGTAGTTTGTCAAAACGCCCCGTCTCGCCCTCGTAAGCCAACTGCAACTGATTCTTGAGATCGTTGAAACGGTTGTTTACAGGAGTGGCTGAGAGCATCAGCACCTTGGTCTTCACACCTTTCCGGATGACCTCATTCAATAGTCGGAGATAACGATTTTCGCGTGGGTTCTCGTCGTTGTCGTCAGTTGTCACCTTACCCCCATTACGGAAGTTATGACTTTCGTCTATCACCACAAGGTCGTAATTGCTCCAATTGATCTTTTCTAAATCTATCCCGTTGCTGTCACCATTCCTGCGCCCTAAGTCGGTATGGAAAAGTACATCATAACGCAGACGATCGCCAGCCAACGGGTTGTTCACATAATTACTTCTGTATGTGGCCCAGTTGTCGTACAGCTTCTTAGGACAGAGTACCAGCACTGACTTATTGCGATTCTCATAATACTTTATCACGCTCAATGCCGTGAAGGTCTTGCCCAATCCGACACTATCCGCCAAGATACATCCATTATATCTCTCCAACTTATTGATGATGGCGAGCGCAGCATCTTTTTGGAAGTTGTAGAGTTTCTTCCAGATTAACGTGTCCTTAAAGCCCGTTGCCTCGTTGGGCAGTACGTCCTCTGACAAATCTTCCAGAAACTCACGGAAAATATTATAGAGCGTAATCAAGTAGATAAATTCAGGTGCATTCTCTTTATAGACATTGGAGATACTTTCAATGACCTCATTAGTTACATCTTGCAAACGTTCCTTATCCTGCCAAAGTTGTTCAAAAAGCTGAGTATAACTTTGACTAAATGGAGCTTCGGACTTTTGAATCATCGTATAGGCATTATCCCCTCGCTCTACGCCCAATTCAACTGTAGTAAATCCTGTGAGTGGCATATAAGCACAATTGTCCACTACACCAAAGCCCATCATATTCTCTTTTGTGCAGTTAGACTTGAATCGTACCTTCTTTCTAATCCATTCGGCACACTCACGGGCAATGGCCTTCTGGGTTAATTCGTTACGAAGAAGTATCTCAAACTCACTTCCCGTTAGGCTACGCTCTCTGTTAAGGCGAGGAATATAAAACTCGCGCTGTTCTTTATTTGCCTTATCAGTTATGAAGGTCGGAGAGGTAAAAATAAAACGTAATTCTTCGATGCCCTCAAGCTCTTTTCTGAGTTCCTGATAGGCATAAATAGAGAAACAGGAAGCCGCAATAGACATGTGGCTGCCTGTTGTAAGCTCAGAACGTAGATCCTCTGCAAAAGTCTTTTGTATATTATCAATCAGCTCCATAACTGTTATTTTCTTGAAACTTATACTTCCTTGATGTTAGTATCAAATATCATGGTCTGTTTCAACAAGCTCTCAAAAGGCTGCACCTTATCGGAACAACATCTTGATATCGTTTTCTCAGCTTTTCCGAGTCTGAGTGGAAACCACTTTTTTGTCTTGTGGTTCTCTACCCTGCACGCATTTTAATACTTTGTATTAATGCTATACGATGATTTTCAAAATGAAAACAGCCATTATAACTGCAAAGATAGTGTTTTTAGACAGAATGACATAATTATTTTCAGACAGAATAACATAAATATTTTAAGACAGAATGACATAAAGACAAGAAAAGACAAAGTAAAGACATAGTAACAGGGGAACAGAAGACAGAAGGACAGAAAAAACGAATGGCGGAAAAGCCCTTCTCCAAGCCCCTCCCCAACCAACGGTCACTGACCAAAGGGAAGTAAAGGGAGAGGGAGTGAATAGCAAGATATCCTTTAGGCTGGTGGACAAGTTAACAAATTAACAGAATATACACACATCCACTTATTTATCTGTATTTATCGCTATCACTTGTCCATCTGCCCTCCCATTGTTCCTTTTCCAATGCTTCACTACCCTATTCCTCTGTTACCACCCCTTATGTGTTCATCTGTTACTTTGTCTTTTACATACTCCGTCCCTTTGGTCCCCTCTGTTACCATGTCTTTTATTACTTCTGTCTATTATGTCATTATGGCTTCTGCATCATTCTGTCTGTCATTTTGGCTTCTGTCCTTTATGTCATTATGGCTTCTGCATCATTCTGTCTGTCATTTTGGCTTCTGTCCTTTATGTCATTATGGCTTCTGCATCATTCTGTCTGTCATTATAACTTCTGTTCATTATGTCATTATGGCTTCTGCATCATTCTGTCTGTCATTGTGGCTTCTGTCCCTTATGTCATTATGGCTTCTGCATCATTCTATCTGTCATTGTGGCTTCTGTCCCTTATGTCATTACGTCTTCTGTTCCCCTGTTACTTTGTCTTTTACATACTCTGTCCATTATGTCTTCCGTTCATTCTGTCTGGTTTAGAGGGTCTTGTATGTAAAGTATTTTTACGAACTTACTATTTTGTCGAGAAATAGTAAACAGAAGATTGGGTAATATCTTCCCTTTTTGTCTCGAACGTTTAGAGAAGAATTCGTAACTATCAAAAAAACAATAGTTTATAAGATAAAACAAAGAAGACAAAATTCTGAAAATCACAAGTTTATTTATGGAAGAAGCACAGGAAAAGAAGTGAAAGAAAGAAAGATTCGTTATAAAAAGGGAGGATTTGTTTATATTTTTCATAACAAAGCCTTATTCTTTCCCTATTCGTCGCACCTAACCTCCTAAGTTGTCGACTACCCCACCCCAATAGCTACTAAAGTGTCGCACCATAGTTACTAATTTGTCGCAACCTACTTACTAATCTGTCGCCGCTAAGTTACTAATTTGTCGTCGATTAGTCGTGTAACTATTTAAGGTTCAATGACTTTGAGGGCCTCTAATAATATCTAATAAAGAATATATAACGATATTCTAAGTTAAGAAGAGGTGTTTTGTTTTGAGAAAATATATATTTTTTCGCTGGGGGAAGAAGATTTTAAACAAAGGTTTTGGGCGCAACCTCCCTTTTTGTCGCACATACGTTTTAGGAGCGGTGCAGGCGTTTTCTGTTTCGCAGTAGGATTGGAAGACGAGCATTTTGAGTCGGGTTTTCATTTCCGTTTCATGGTTTTGTGGGTTCTCAGTCGGTGGTTTCGGGTAGGAAATTTTGGTGATATTCATGTCGGTTTGGTAGTAGGTTTTGTTTCGTTTTCTTATTTTTGTTGCCGTTGATTTTTGCTTTATTCGGTTGTTTTTTAGGCGGTTACATAGGATTCTTGTTATCTTCAAATATGTTTTTATATATTTGTGTATCAGTATATTATCGGCTTTTAATTATCTCAAAGGCTGTTCTTTACTTCCTCGTGTTCAATGGTTAAAGGGCGGAGATGCACCAGGATGTTTGTATGTTTTTCTTTGTCATCAGCTTGTCGGTATTCGTATCGAATTTAGAAGGATTATTTCTTCTTTTCATTGTTCAAACTTTTCGGTTTTTATGTTCACATTTTAGGAAGGTTATTCGCATTGAGTTTTCTCCTTTTCATGATTTTGTCGACATACTTTTTATAGGTTTTGGCATGAGAGTTTTTCCTCCTTTTTTGTCGCACCTAAGCCCTTTTTCGTTCTTAATCATTCGCAAAATGCTGTTTTATCGCTTAAAGATAGCGGAGACAAATAGGGAAGCTATTTTCGAGACTCCCCTACTCTATTTGTGCGATAAAGCATTGCTATTAAGTAAGTTATGGTGATTTTATTTCTCTTTTACGTTCGAAAAGTACAAAAACTTGTCACTTTTTTGTCGCAGTTTACTTTTATAAATATTCGTATTTATTATGATAATCAGTGAGTTATGCTGTTTTATTGCGTCTTTAAAAAATATTCCCTTTTTGTCGCTTTATGCTCGCCAAGCAGCGTATTTTTGATTTATAGCGGAACTATCGACTGTTCGTTTCCACCTATTTAATTTATAAGTGCTAAATATGTTCCTATTTTGTCGATCCTTACAAATGCTTTACCTTCAGTTTTCTCTCCCTATATGTCGCACCATTCATCACATACCGGCTGAGGTTTTTCCTATTCTTGTAATGTTATAGGTCCTTCGCACATGTTGTGCTAAGCCTTCGCACCATATGTGCGGAGCGTTAGTAAGGTGAGGGGGAGACTTCCAAAATTCTGAAGCCCCAAAAAAGAATTTCTGAAACATTGTGGTCTAATGACCGTTTTGAGTTTATACGGCTGATAAAAGCGTAAAGGCGTTGTTGCATGAACTAATGCGTCAGACAAAAGAACTCACCGTCTTTTAAGAGCTGACGGTGAGTTTGACAATTGACTATCGCAAAAAATGTAGAATAGAATTACTTCCTGAGGTATTTAAGCATCTGCGTAATACAACGCTTCTTCTGTTCCATATTGGGATGAACATAGAGGTTGAGAGTTGTAGTGATGTTCGCATGCCCGAGCAACACGCTAACCGTCTTATAGTCACAGTTACTTTCGATGCAGCGTGTGGCGAAACTGTGGCGCAGCCCGTGATATCTCAGCCGAGGAATGTTCAAATGCTTCATTAACCGATGATAATAGTTTCGATAGGTTCGTGGCTCAGTAGGTTTTTCTTCGTTGGTCAGCACATAGAAATTAATATTTACTACCTTTTTCAGTGGTTTCACCATAGCCAAGAGTTCTTTGTTCATTGGTATCTCACGGCAAGAGTTCTTGGTCTTTGGGCTGTTGATGACTAATTCTGTGTGCCTGCGTTCACCTTCTACGACGTAGATACGCTCAATGGTACGGTTTACGGTGATTATACCGCTGTCCGTATTGATGTCCGACCATTTCAAGCCGCATACCTCACCAATCCGCAAGCCTGTGGTTAGACTAATGTAGATGCCAAGGTTGCGAAATGTAAAGTTCTGCTTGATGAAATCGAGAATCTTTTTGTGGTGTGTCACTGTCAGCACCTCCATTTCTTTATTGATTACTGTAGTTGGATACTTGATGTCCCATTCGCAATAGTTCATCCAACCGTTTTTTACTCCGAACTTCATCACCATTTTCAACACAATGAGAATGTCCTTCACCGTTTTAATGCTGAGACCAGCATTAAGTTTTTGTAGCACAAATTCTTGTACAAGTTTTTCACTAAGACTGTCACAATCACCAAACGATGAAAGTATGTGATTTTCCAAAACTAACACATAAGCAGCGTATGTGGACTGCTTGACGTAGCGTTGCTTGTCTCTTTTCCAAGCCAACGAAATTTCTCTAATAGTTTTTGTTTTCATATTTAATCCTTAATATAGAAAAGGTACATAATAATTAGAGAAACGTATTAACTAATGTCCCAAATCTAAGATTCCCGGAGTTTGAGGGAGAGTGGGAGATATGCAAATTATCAGACCTTTGCACATTCTTTTCTGGTGGAACGCCAAACTCCTCTAACAAAGATTTCTATGGAGGAAAAATTGCATTTATTCGATCTGGTGAACTTCATGCAAATAAAACAGAATTGTTTGTTACGCAGAAAGGATTTGAAAGTTCTTCTGCAAAAATGGTAGATGTAGGAGATTTATTGTTAGCAATGTATGGAGCAACGAGCGGTGATATCGCTATATCAAAGATTAAAGGTGCAATAAATCAAGCAATACTATGTATCAGGACCAAACAGAACAAGAAATTTATTGAGTCTGTTTGGAATAAACACGTTTCAAAAATCCTAATGAAATATTTACAGGGTGGACAAGGGAATCTATCAACGGATATTGTAAAGAGCCTTTCTTTTTCATTCCCAACATTAGCAGAACAGGAAAGAATCGCTAAACTTATGGCATTGCTTGATGAGCGTATCTCTACCCAAAACAAAATCATTGAGGATTTGAAGAAATTAAAATGCGCAATTATTGAAAACGTATTGAACAATTGCCACGATAACAAAATGCGACTTGGTGATGTTGGTATATACATCCGCGGATTGACATATAGTAGCAAGGATGTTGTAGAGCAAAAAGGAACAATTGTTATGCGCTCTAACAATATTGTTAGTGGTGGTATGCTTGATTACTGCAACAATATTGTGCGTGTAAATAAACAAATATCACAAGAACAGCAACTACAGAATGGGGACATTGTTATTTGTATGGCAAATGGAAGTTCTGCTTTAGTGGGGAAAACATCTTTTTATGATGGTAAATGCTTATCTCCTATAACTGTAGGTGCTTTTTGCGGCATCTATCGTTCTAAAATGCCTATCACAAAATGGCTATTCCAAACCAATAGATACCATAGAAATATATGGAACTCTTTGCAAGGTGGAAATGGAGCTATAGCTAACCTTAATGGCGAAGATATACTTCGTATGTCATTTCCAACTCCAGACAAATCGACAATAGGACATTGTATCAAACTTCTCTCATCGTTAGATTTATTGATAAAAAATAATGTATCGCTTTACGCAATGTTCTCTCAACAAAAAGAATATTTACTGCAGCAAATGTTTATATAAACATTTGCTGCAGTAAATACTGCTTCTGATTTGACAAACAAATAGTATACGTTTCTTCATTTTCTATCTTTCCTTCAAGACTCCTGAGAATTTTCAGTGTATGAAGTTGGTGCTCTTTTGACGGAATGATGACCTTCATATTCAGCCATTCTTCAATATTAATAGAGCGTCCGTCTCGAATGCCATAAGTTACAATTATCAGAGATTTTATAAATCTGTGGGAAGTGAAGTAATAGGACAGATAACCATACTCCAAAAGGCTATTTGGACGCAATATAGTATATGCAGGACTACACACTCCCAGTTTATCAGAAAAAGCAAAACCGCCTTGAAAGGAACGTAAATGAATAACATAATCTCCAGCTCTTACAATCTTGTAAGTGTTGATATTGCTACGCTCGAATTGAATATCCAAATTTAGATCATCTCTATTCACCATGCCTTTTTCTTGGCTTGCTGAAAGAATATTGGAATATTCCACTTGCTTGTTACGCTTATTAACAACCTCAAACAATTGTCCATATAAGTATTCTTTACCTTGGATTTCAGAGTATAATTTTTCAATAATTGCGCATTTTAATTTCTTCAAATCCTCAATGATTTTGTTTTGAGTCGAAATACGCTCATCAAGAAGGGATAAAAGATTTGCAATTTTCTTCTGTTCTTCAATACACGGAAGTCCAACTTTATATGTTATCATCTGTTCTTTATCACCTCTTGGCATTTTAACTCCCTTTGCTCCACCCATGACAAACTTGATAAATCTGTCATTAGCAATAACATGATGCAGAAAATTTGAATCGCAAATAGGCAAAGCCTTAAACACAAAAACATCAGCAGAACACCCACCATTTCTATCGGCATACCAGACTTTCTTTAAATATGGACGGATGTTTGATAGCAGCACGTCTCCTTTACTGAATTTTACAACATTAGTATTTGTGGGTAGATTCGTTGCAGAAACAATACCTTTATAATCTTGGAGCATATTTTCGGTAGTCACATAATTGCTACAAGACAGCTCTATGGAATTTAATCGTTCCTTAGAGAACTTTGATATTTCTTTTAGTCTCGTTTCCTGCCACTCTCCCTCAAACTCTGGAAATCTTAGATTTGGGACATTAAATATCTTATGTTCGTTATCTATCGTTGTTGTCATTTTTAATCCTTAATTTTAGTTGCCAATCATATCTCAGTTACATGCCAGTTACATAGTAGTTATATGCTCCATACCCCATAATATGAGGTTTTGAGCTAAATCTGGCACTTATTTGAGACTTTCAGTTACATGGCAGTTACATGGCCTACGCCCAATATGGGATATAGTTATGCCTATTACCTCCCTCTGCATTCTCCTCTTTTATCAGTTTCGCTTCCAAAGCATCCTTGATTATTCTTGATGCCATCGGATAATTCTTATCTTCTATGCCCAAACGAGTGCGAAAAGATTGATTGTTCATCTTTTCATTGGAGACATATTTGAGACAGGCGTGTTGATAACAAGCCCTCACTCTCTCAGACTTATCCAAATCTGCAAATTTCCGATAAGAGAATACCGTTGCAGTGGTTCGGCTTTCATAGAGCTGAAAACGTACTGGTGGTAACTGATACAGTTCCACATAGAATATGGTCTTATCCATACCACTACCTTTTTCCTCACAAATGCCCATTCTACGCATGATGTCTGCAAGAGTATCGTTTCTTGACTGATATTCATCTATGAAACGCTCCACACTGATAAGGGGTTGCCCTGGGTTGGAAAATTCAATACGATCAGAATAGATTTCAATCATCGGAAAGCCCTGTACAGCAAAATCTTGATGAATAATCATGTTTGCCGCCAATTCTCGAATGGATATTTCCGGGTACATACGGGCATCCTTTCTTAAAGCCATGCCTATCTCCTCATTGGCAGGCAGCTGGCTGTTTATCCATGCAACCATTTCTTCAAAGCCTATGGCATAGCCTTTATCGAAAGTCTGTTCACGAATGGTCTCAATCTTATTTTTGCCTTTATAGACAATGACTCTAACCATTTTTCGCTTTAGACCATCGAAATCAGATAGGTGCTTGGCAAACAGAATGGCCCCAAGTTCAGTAATACTGTAGCCAATCTCATCTTTCGTTATCAAATTTTCAGCTAAAAACCTATCCAAAATACCATTTGTATCTTGTGGAAGAGGTAAGTGCATCATGTCAAAATAAGTTTCTGCACTAAGGTAGGAGAAAACGTCTTGACCAGATAATCCTTTTTTCAAGACAATCTTTTCCAAAGATTTACGATCGCCTTTCCAAATCTTAGCTTCCTTTGCAGGAAAGTCCTTCAACTTGCGTGTTATTGTGCCGACTCTAACGTATGCTTCATGTAGGAAACTTACAGGGCGATTGATTGTTGCTGGAATTTTGAAGATACAGACATGACCTTTATCCTCATAATTGAAATCGTCAATAATCTCGAAGTCTATACGAGGATTCAAGCGAGTTGATAGCCAAGATTCAAGTTCTTCGTTGCCAACCATTATTTGTTTGCCGTACAAGTCGGTGCCAACAACATCATGACTTTTATCATCAACACCGAATACAATATAGCCAAATGGCATATTACACAAATAGGAACTATTCGACAAGGCTGAGATTCTTTCCCCTATCTCTTCTTTAGAATGAAAATTGTGCTTAAACTCTAACCACTCTGTTTCTTTTGGCTTGGCTGTCAGAGCATCAATCAATTTCTTGAAATCTATATATTCCATATGACTTTATTCTCTTATAGGTTCAAGCAACATTACTAATTCAGACTCGGCAATGTCACACTTTTCAAAAAGGAATCGTAAACAGCGGAGCTTGCTTCTGTTGTCCATAGATGTCCACAAGTATTTTTGTGGAGCAATCTGTGTGCAATATCTTGTATCAGCTTGTTGGGCTGACCAAAAGAAGCCTTCAGCATCATAGAGTGTATCTACAATGTCTGTATATTGTTGTTCAACCATCTTAACCACTCGTAATAGCATTTCCTTCCATGTTGTCTCGGTATATTCGTTGCCAAAAAGACGGAAGCCTTTTAGCTGCCTGTTTGTCGGAGTGAAAGATTCCTCTTCCAGAGACACTTCATCAACAGGCTTAGGCAATGGCTTGAATGTGGTTTGTGGCAATGGATAGAGACGCAAAAATATTGCCACAATTTCATTGCTGCGATTTTGCAATTCAGTTTCAGTCCACTTCTCGCACAAAGTGACATTTTTAGTCAAGCGATACTTGGAATTTCTGTAACCTGGATATATTTCATTTCCGATTGCCTTGCCATCACGCTTTATAGCAAAAGGCTTGTTGCTAAGTTCGCTATTGATGCCTGTCAATGTCAGGTTGGCAAATGTGTGAAGGTATTTCTCTTGTATCTCTTCAAAATTATCACCAAGCATTGCTTTCCACTCTCCACTGAGTGTTTGCGGCATAATATGTTCAATAGTGGCATCCTTCTTTTTCATGTCAATAGCTACGTCATTGTATTCACCATGCACAGAATTCTCCAACCTTTCAAAGAGGAAAATTTGGAATGGCTTTAGCATGTGATAGGCATCTCGGGTCTTTATTGATTCCACAAACTGTACATCTCTTGGCAACTGATAGTTGCCATCACGACGCATAATGTGAAAAGTCAATATATCTGAATAAGAATAATCAAGTTCAATATTAGCAGAGGCATATTCTTCAAGACTTTTCAGTACATCCTTATGCAAAGCACAGAACACCTGTGTAAGTGCATTGCCAGGCATATTGCATACAATACGTCTTGCCAAATAGTTTTCCACCAAGTCAATCACTTTGTACATTTCTGCTTCTGAAAGTTCATTAGTAGAGGCATACTTCAAAAATTGAATGAAGAATACATTGGCCACGTCTGTTTCGATATTGCAGATATGACGCATTTTCTCAGAAAGTTTGGCGGTGAAGAGTTTTGCCTCCACCACTTGCTGATAGTAATGTGCATAGTCCAACATTTCAATCAATTCTTCTTTACGGTCATGCCCTTCCATGTACTTCTTCCATTCGTAATAAATATTAGACAAACGAACAGGGCGTTGCAGCTGTTGCTTGATGGTGAGATAATCGCGCAAAAATCTTGTTGGTTGGCTTTCTGTTGCAAGTTCTATCTTTTGCCAATAGTTCTTGAAACACTCCAGTTGCTCTTCTGGTGTCAAGGACATCAGAAGATAATTGCGTATCTTGTCTGCCTCTGTAAGAGCCAATCCAGTAGAGTTAAGACTTTCAAAAATGAGCTGTGCATCATCATCTTTGTCCAATTCTATTGAAATGATTTGCAAGCGTTCGATGGCATCAAGCAATTGGTCAAATGACAATAATTGTGGTCTTCTCGTCAACTTCTCATAGATATGGTGATAATTGCGAGTAATCTTAGACTCTTCATTAAAGGAACCCTCACCATTAAAAATCTTGTCGTAGGCAATTCGGTCATTCTCAATAGGTACTAATTTAATTTTACGTTCGGCGTTACAGAACTTAGCATTCAAGAAAACCTCATAAGCTTCTTCAACTCTCTTCTTATCACTTATTTCTATAGCATCATCTTTCACTGCCTTTATTCCAGCCAAAAGAAGAAGTGAAATGGTGGTCAAACGTTGCTGTCCATCTATTACCAACCTATTGTAGCTATTATTATCGGCAGACGATGTGACGATAGAACCAAAGAAATGAGAATATCTGTTTAAGCGACTTAGCTTTACCAAGTCGCTAAGCAGCTGATCGCAATTGTCTATCAACCAATCGTAATTACGCTGATAGACAGGAATTACAAATTGGATTTTATTGCCTTCTATAAATTCATATAATGGTTTTGCATAACCTTTCATACTTAGTTCCTTTCGTTTTTATTCAACCAATCCCAATTCTTTCAAATAACCTTCAATTTCTTTGTCAAGGTCGGCGCGCTTGGCTTCCAGATTCTTGATTTCCTTCATCACGGCATGGATGTCAATAGGTTCTTCCTCCTCGAAAGTATCCACATAACGAGGAATGTTGAGGTTGTAATCGTTTTCGGCTATCTCCTCCAAGGTGGCAAGGTGGCTGTATTTCTCAATCTCCTTGCGATCACGGTAGGTATCAATAATCTTCTGTATATGCTGTGGGCGGAGCTTGTTCTGTGTCTTTATCTTCTCAAAATCCTTGCTGGCATCAATGAAGAGAATACTGTCGTCTTCCTTACGGCATTTCTTAAACACCAGAATACAGGTAGGGATGCTTGTTCCATAGAAGATGTTGGCAGGCAGACCGATGATAGCATCCACATAGTTTTTCTTCTCAATGAGGAAGCGGCGGATTACCCCCTCAGCATTTCCACGGAAGAGAACACCATGAGGAGCAACGCAAGCCATAGTTCCACCCTCGTTTAAGTGATAAAGCATGTGGAGGATGAAGGCATAATCAGCTGTCTTGCGTGGAGCAAGCCGTTCTGCCTTGCTGAAACGGTCATCATTGTTGAACTTATCAGCAGCACTCCACTCTGCAGAGAACGGAGGGTTGGCAACAACTGCATCAAACTGAGTGTCACCAAAGGCATCGGCTTCGAGTGTGTCGCCATTCTCTATACGGAAGTTGCTGAATTTGATGCCATGAAGGAGCATATTCATGCGGGCAAGATTGTAGGTAGTGGGATTCTTCTCCTGTCCGAATATCTCATTAGCATGTCCTATACTTGCTGCACGGAGCAGCAAAGAGCCGCTACCGCAGGTTGGATCATAAACATTGCGAAGGCGTGCATGTCCGAGGGTTACAATTTCAGCCAAGATACGGCTTACTTCTTGCGGAGTGTAAAACTCACCGGCTTTCTTTCCTGCACCGGCGGCAAACTGGCTAATCATATACTCATAAGCATCGCCAAGAATATCAATCTCTTGTGAAGCCTCTACGCCAAAATCTATGTCATCGAGGGCAAGAAGTACGTTACTGACCAATGTATTTTTATCGTCGGCTGTCTTTCCCAATTTAGGCGAGGCGAGGTCTATGTCTGAGAACAAACCTCCAAAGTCCTCTTCACTGTCTTGCCCCAGAGTACTATCTTCAATACGCTTCAAAGAACGCTCAAGTATCGGCAGGATATTTTCTTTCTTTTTAATACTCTCAATAACGGATGAGAACAAGAAGTTAGGTTCTATGAAATAGCCAATATTTTCGATACATTCGGTCTTTACGCTCTCTTGTAGCTCTTCGATATCGGTATCTTTTTCCATTGACCATAATTCCTTGAACGTAACCTCGTCATCCACTAAGGCGTCATTGGCATGTTTCTCTATCTTCTCCGACAAATACTTGTAGAAGATAAAGCCAAGGGTGAAATACATGAAGTCACTTGCCGACATATTGCCACGCAGTTTGTTAGCAACTTCCCAAAGTTGGTCACGGAGTTTCTGTTGTAATTCTTCGCTCATATTATTGTTATTTCTTATTTTCTATTATTAAAATATCTCTCAATGCCACTTTGTATGATTGGGATTTTGTTATGTTATCAAATGGAAATTCTGACTTGCTGTGTATATGTGAAACATCAATTATACAATTCCATGAAGAAAATGTAGGTGCTTCTTCACTGGGGTCTAAGCATAAGATTTTCATAATTGCACCATTCTTATCACAAAATTCGTAGCCAACAGCAAGCATGGCGTGAGCTCCATCAGTAAACACAGTTGATATTATAACCGGTTTATCCTCATCAAGCGTATCTGCAATGAGACCAATAAGTTTCTCCTTGTCTCGTGGGTTTCTCCTTCTGACTCTTATCCCGAAACTTTGCTCGTTAATTTCTTTTCTAAGAGTTGAATAGGAATAGCCAGACCTTACCATTCCTTGTTCATCAAGAAAATGGCTTAAAAATTTTCCTTTGGGTGTTCTTCTGTCAGGCTTGTTGAATATATCCAAGTCTTCCTCGGTGACAGCACCAATGCACAACAGCGCCATAGACAAGGAATAAACAGCGCAAGCCCCATCCATATGTCCTTGACGTCTATGTAATATAACATATTTACCATTTGCATCCTTGACAAGTACACCTTTAGGACTTATCCGTATTGAATCTATTACTTTTATTGAACTCATATATGTTTTTAATTATTCCCAACTGAATGTTCGTATGATAGACTTCAAGCGTTCAAGTATCCTTGTCAATGTTTTGCGTTTTTTTATTAATCCTAAATGCTTTTCTTTCAACGCCTCTTGTATAATTTCTGGTTGTTCCTTTTGCAAGTAGTCATATTCAGACAAGTAATGATTGAGAACCGTTACATCCAAACCCTCTTCTTTTGCAAGTTTATCTACTGCGTTGTTCCGCTCAGTCGTGATGTAATTGTTCAATCGTTCTTCAAGGTCGCTTGTACCGTCAAACTTCTGTTTGCGTGCCATAAAGTTATCTCGGTCATCATCGACGTTCTGCTGTATAAAGCCATCAATCAGTTTTGCCTTGTTACGTAACTCAGCATCTTTAATCATCGTATCAATAATATACGTACGTTTTTCCTTATAGTCTGCGCTGTAAGGATTAAGATCAGCGATCAGTTCAAGTATGTAAGTTACATTGATAATATCACTATGCAACAATTCTAAACAGAAATCAATATCATCAATACCTGACTCTGTTGAGGTTTCCGTGGACTCTGTATCTTCGTCAGGCGTTTGATTTTCTTCTGAAGGCTTACAGCCACCGGCAAATGTATCGTAAATATCAAGGTATTTGCTTCGGAAGTCCATAAATTGCTGCTCTGTCATACCAAGATCTGCAGCATCTTCTTCAAATTCATCGTAAACCTGAATCTCTGCATGTTTCTTAATGACATCACGGAATGCGAGGATAAACTGCTTTTTATCTTTCTCGCTCTGCAACAAATCTATGCTGCTGGGAGTTGGGTATTGTTCTAAGAAGTTTGTCGTAAGTTCCTGATAATTCTTCTTGACTTCATTAAAAGGCGGACGGACAATATCTTCAAGATTATTGCTGTTACTGAAAAGCTTGATAGAAGCATCCACATTGCTTTTCAAATCACGGAAGCAAACAATCTTGCCAAAACGTTTCTTTTCATTCAAAACACGGTTTGTACGACTGAATGCTTGTAATAATCCATGATAGTCCATATTCTTATCCACATAGAGTGTATTGAGTTTCTTGCTGTCAAAGCCCGTTAGGAACATGCCGACTACCAGACAGAGGTCAAGTGGCTTCATGTCTGTTTTCTTTTTCTTCATACGAAGATTGATGTCGTCATAATATGCACGGAAGTTTTCTGTAGTGAAACTTGTACCGAACATATCATTATAATCATCCATAATAGCCTGTAACTCATCTGCTTCTCCCGTACTTTCACTCACATAGCTACCAGTATTCATACCAGTAAGGGCGTCGTCCTGACTGCTGTTAGATGCGTATGTAAACACGGCTCCTATTCTTATTTTGGGATTAAGACTCTTGAATATTTTATAATATCGAATAAGCGTTGACACAGACTGCACGGCAAACAAAGCATCAAACTCGCCATCAAATGTTGATTTATTGAAATTATTAAGGATAAATTTGGCAATTTCCGTCATACGGTTTTGGTTAGCATTATCTACATCGGCATTGCCATGATAATATTCTACGAGGAAACCAAGTACATTTTCATCAGCAATAGCATCCTTTATCAGATACTTGTGGAGGCAATTGCCGAAGATTTCCTTTGTTGTATGACCATCCACAGCATTCTCAACGAAGATAGGTGTACCTGTAAATCCGAATATCTGTGTATTGTCGAAAAATCTGACAATATTCTTATGGCAATCTCCGAAATGACTGCGATGACACTCATCAAAAATCATCACGATACGAGCATGACGGATTTCTTCAATCCGCCTGCTATACCACTGCTTACTTACAGCAGCATTGAGCTTCTGGATGGTGGTGATGATAATTTTGGAATTACCATGAAGGCGCTTCACAAGTTCATCTGTGTTATCGGTACTGTCAACAGCACCTGGCTCAAATGCCTCATATTCGGACTGCGTCTGTGTGTCAAGGTCGTGCCTGTCAACAACAAACATAACCTTGTCCACATCGTCTAATTCGGCTACAAGCTGGGCAGCCTTAAATGAAGTCAGCGTTTTTCCCGCACCAGTTGTATGCCATATATAGCCATTGTTATTGGAATTTTTCACACGGTCAAGTATCTTCTCGACGGCATAGAACTGGTAAGGACGCAACACCATTAGGCATTTATCTCCTTCGTGTAGTACGATATACTTGCCTATTATCTTGCCTAACGTGCATTTATCAAAGAAGCTGGTGGCGAACTTTTCCAATTCATTGAAAGGTACATTATCCGCATCTGTCCAATTGAATGTGAATTTGTAGCCACTATTCGGATTGTTGGCAAAATAACGCGTGTTCACTCCGTTGGAGATAACAAACAGCTGCACATAGTCAAACAGTCCATGGAACGAGGTCTTATGATAACGTTGTATCTGGTTGTAAGCCTGTTTCAGCTCTACCCCTCTGCGCTTTAGCTCTATCTGGACCAAAGGTAAACCATTTATTAGTATCGTCACGTCATAACGACACTTCTTTCTTCCTTCAACAGTAATCTGATGGGAAACCTGAAACTCGTTCTGACACCAGTGGGTGCGGTTCAGGAATTCCACCCACAGGCGTTCTCCATTATCCAGTTCAAGTGGAAAGAGGTCACGGAGTTTCTTTGCCTTTTCAAAACGTGTGCCACCCTCAAGATAAATCAAGATTTTCTCAAATTCGGCTTCAGTAAACTTCGTACGCCCAATCTCTTCCAGTCTCTTCCTGTTATGTTTCTCAAGTTGACTTTTGAAATTTGTCCGTAGATTTTTCTCTTCTTCAATCTGTACATATTCATAGTTCATTTGCTGAAGAGTAGCAATAAGTCCGTTCTCAAGGGCCGCTTCACTTTGTACTGGCATATTTATTATTCTTTAGTTATTATTTGTTTAGCATATAAGGTTATTCTTCGGTTGACCTAAGTAAATCTCTCACATCAACCTTTAGCGCCTTGGCGATTTCAAGAAGATTCTCAAGGAACGGCTGCACTTTATTGGAACACCACCGTGAAACGGTATTCTCTGTACGACCTATTTCATTCGCCAGCCATTTGCCAGACAATTGTTTTTCTGCCAAAACAGCTTTAATCCTATATATCGCCTTTTTCTGTTGATTTATCATTGTATATTGCAGAATGCGTAAGTACAAAGATACACTCTTAAGGTTGTTTCTCCAAACATATTTAAAAGTAATTGTTTTTTCCGTATAAAATTCTTGTTTTAGAATTGTATTTCATCGGAAAATGATAGTCTTTGAATTATAAGATTAAGTGTTCTTTGAAGCATTGCAGAATAAAGAATTAGAAAGAAACTTGCTCGTTTCCATTTTGTACCCCATTTACTCTTTATCCATTTTTATTTTGTTGATTATCTGAGAGATACAATATTCTTGAATCTTTTGCGGGCAAAGACTGCGTCTTTACGCATAAATAACTACGATAACTCAAACAGATTAAACTTAAATTGGTCATTAGACCACAATATGTAGATTCTTACGATAGTATTTTGTGGTATTGTTTCCTAACATCTTTTCTTTTTGAAACAGAGTATAACTTTTTTTGTTATTGGAAGTTATGAATAATTCTTAACTTTGCAGCATAATCATTAAAAACAAAACTTATATGAAGTATTTAGCCCTATTACTTGTTGGTGCGCTTGCTTTTACAGCTTGTTCGAAGGATGAATCAGAGGTGAAGGAAGAGAAGAAGGATAATATTGTTAATGTTGACAACAGTCGTCCAGGTGATAAGAATAATTTGAAACCTGTTGTTCCTAAAAAGAAGGTACTTGATTATATCTCAAAAATAGAGACATACTATGGACCGGATGAAGAACCTATTAAGACGGAGATTTTCAGTTATGATAATCAGATGCGCCTTGTTGGTATTTCCAGTACCGTACCAAAGTATTTTACACAACCAGCAATGATTGGTAAGGGTACTTATTCTCAGTCTGAGTATGTGCTTCAGCAAGAGGGTCACGAATCAAAAGAAACGCTTATTCCTGAGTGGAAGGCTACTCTCTCTTTGGATGGTCAGGGACGAGCAGCTAAGTTTTTCTATGAGTCATTTATTGCTTACGAGCCAGATAGAATTAGAACGCCCCATACAGTTCTTTATGATCAGTTTGTTTATGATAAGGATGGGCGTCTGACTTCTTATTATAATCATAATCGTAGAAAGTTAATGAATTTTACTTGGACGAATGGTAATCTGTCGGAAGTACGATTTAAAGAGCATGAGAGGCCTGCTATCCAATTGTACATGACAAGTAGTTACTCTACCATTCCAAATAAGTCTTTTCCAGACTTGAATTTGTATATCATTACGTCTTATCTCTTTGAACATTGTGCTCACTTTTGGCCAGATCAGTTTGGTCTTCGTTCAGATTATTTGGTTAGTAGGATGACAGTTTATTTTTATAAAGAAGCTCTTCCTCCTGAGAATATTACCTATAAGTTAGATGCAAAGGGGCGTCCTATAGAGGTGCTTTATTATGGTACTTCGCGCTATAAGTATGTTATTACTTATGTAAACAATTAATGTGTTTCCCGCATAAGCTTTGAATATTTCAGGGCATATCATAACTTCTGTTTATGGTGTGCCCTACTCTTTTGAGTCTTCAGTAATATGAAGCCAAATCGGTTTTTAGATTACAATATTTCAGGAATTCTCGTTTTGTTTCCTAATATCTTTTATTTTCTTATCGGCATCTTGTGTGTCTTCGTAACTTGACGTAGCCCGCTACGCCTGCGTTCCAAAGCCAAACAATCTGCTCGATAATAAAACAAAATATGTTTAGGCTCTAATGACCGATTGGGGTTAAAAGGAGACTATGTATTGAATCCCGATTCCTTACGGTTGGACTTTTGTGATAAGAATATAAAGGTGGGGAAATCTTTTCCGTTTTCTGGAACCAATACATATAAGAATAATAATACGCATGTAAAGAATAAAATCATTTCAATTAAATTACGTTATGAACGCCAAGGTGTAGGCGACGAAGATTCATTAGCCTTATCTATTCTACCATCAGATTTTCTTATGTGTAATGAGAAAAGAGTGCTCACTGATTCGTTGAGAATAGTATTGAGGAAGGTAAAGAGAAAATAGCTGTTTTGTAACTCAGTCTGGCTTATTGTGTAATAGATTCAGATTATCACTCCCTATTGCTGAAGATTCGTTTGGTTCTTCAGTAATAGGGAGTGATTAGAGTATCGCCTAAATTTGTTTCTTTGATGTACTGTCACATAGAGTAAAGGGGAACACGGAGGATTGTTTATATCAAAGGTATTGTATATATGAATGCACCGTTGTACGTTGAGTGAAGGTGGTTGTTTATCAGTTCTATTAGTAGTTTATTTATAGAATATTTCTTCTAAATGCTATAAGGAATCTGTATGCAAGGTCTCTGTTGCTCTTTGTACCGTCAGCATCTTTGTGATATTGCGTTTTAACTTTGTTCGCTCTGTGTAACTTATTATGTTTGAGCTTAGCTTACCATTTCTTATTTTGGATTGCCCTTTTATTTTTAGATTGTCCGTAAGTGTTTCATAATTTAGCTTAATAATATTTGTGTAGATAATTTGCTGATATACACAGCAATAAACCAAAAAATTAATAGGCTTGGTTATTCTACGTTCACTGTTTATATACTTGTTGTTTCTGAATGATTAACTGTCTTTCTACACAACACAGAAATTAGGACTTGGCGTATTGTCTGATTTTCATTTAGTTTTTTTATTTCAAAGTTTTTGGTTTATTTCGTGAAGGTTTATTGATATATTGGCAAACGTTGCTATGAAATAATTAATAAGCATACCTATAAGAAAACAGATGATACCAATAGTAATACCGCCAATAAGAAATATTAATGATCCATATGCCATAGAATCACGGAATTGTACCCAAAAATCCACGGTTAAACATATAATTAGTGATGCAAGTGTATATATTGAATAGGCTAAGCAAGCTCCTATCTTTTTAACGAAGCATTCGTTAAATGTCCCTGTATTAGAAGTTTCTATATTATTTTTATATTTAATCTTAGATGAAATATTGATTACATTATTTTTAATTTCAGCTATATCGTATATTATACTTTTAAGTTCTTCGTTGTTTATTAATTCATTTGAATCCACTATGTTTTCATTTGTAATATCATTACCACAATTAGTACAAATTTTTATACCATCTTTTAATGTTTCGCCACAATTTGAACAGAAATTAGCCATAATTTTGGACTTAAATAAATAATAATTAATAATATTGATTTTAGTTCTTAGTTGCAAAATAACTAAATTTATTAGATATATCCAAATCTTTTCAAGTATTTTGAATTTGATTTATACTTTCATTATGTTTATTTTTTGTTTTCTTATATCTGTAACGTTTAATGGGCTTTATTGTTTTATCTTTGATTAATTATAAAAGTCTGTGTGGAATTATAGAGGAAACTGAGAAATATTTTTAGATATTGTAATCATGGACTTATTTATATTTGGATGATCGTTTATAACATTGCTATTATTGACACCGAGGGACCATTGTGCGTGCAGCAAAGGTGGTTGTTTGTTAGTTTTATTTGCGGTTTATATACAAAGCATGTTTCTTAATTGCTATCAGGAAACTGTATGAAGAATCTTCGTTGCTTTTTGTGCCGTCAGCATCTTTTTGATATTGTTTTTATTTCTGTTCTCTTTGTACCACTATGTGTCTTATTATATTGGATTTTTAATTTTTTACTTTACATTTCGGATGAATCTTATTTTTTTTGATGAGCTTTTCATTTTGCTGTCACTCCTCTTACTCAGTTTCATGTTGTAACCCTTTGGTTTATTGTTGTTTTGTCCTATTTGTTAAAAGTGACACCAAATTAAATCAAAACTCTTCTTGTTAGTTATCTATTCTTTTTAATTTGTTTGTTACCCATCTCTGTTTATAGCCTGTTTTTTTATAACCTTACTTTTCTTATTTCAGGATCGTATTTTTTTATGCATTCTGTCTTTCCTCATTCTCTTTTTCTTGTTACTTTGTCTTTATGTCACTTTTTCTTTCCTATTATTTTGCTTTATATCATTCTGTCTTTCCTGTTATTCTGTCTCTTTTATTACTTTGTCTTTATGTCATTCTGTCTCTTTTCATCTTTTTGTCGCACTTCCTCTCCCCTTTTTTCCTTCTCATTTTGGCTTCATTTTACCCTTTCATCTGGTTATTTTTTAATATTTTTGCTTGAATATTTAAGTATATAAAAATACTTTTATCGTTTTATCTCTTTGTTTGTTTATTTACTTTGTTTTTATTTTCGTTTTTTATTTATGTAATTGACTTTTTAATTTAATGCGTTATAACATAAATCTATATTTATATAACCATGTAATATTATTTTTGTGTGTTTATGTTTAATAAATATATAAATATGTTTTAGTATACATAATTACATGATTAATCAAATATTGAAATATATAAAAGATGCAATGTTGCGTTTTAATAAGCTCTTTAATATGTAAATATATAAATGTATTTAGTTTTTCTTTCTGTCTTTTATTTTACTCTCTCTGTATTCTTTAATAGCTTCCCTTACTTTTGTTTATCTTATCAGTTTTCTTGCTTTGCTTTTTAGATTCTTCTTTGTGGTTCCTTCTTTGTTTGTTTATTTTGTTGCTTTCAATTTCTATTTGCCAAGCGTTTTCTTTTTTTTCTGTGTGTTTTCTTATTTATGTCTTTGTATTAATCGGTCATTATATTTTTATTTTGCATTATTTTCTTCCTAATGCGTTGTAAATATTAGAATGTCAGTATTATATATATTTACTTAAACGTGTATTTATGTTTTTATTTTTCTGTTTCTTTTGCTTTTCCTCTTTTGCTTCAATGGATATTCTTTTCTTGTTTGTCTAAAGTTTTTTTGTGGCTTTTTTCTCGATGAAATCGTTGTTTTTCTTATGTTTATATATTTATTGATTCTATATGATAGGCTTTCTTTGTGCTTTGTTGTTTGCTTTTCCTCTTGATTATTAGGATTCTATGTTTTTATATATTTGATTAAATATGTTTATGTGTTTTTGTTCGGATTCATCGCGTTTTGGCTTTTAGCTTTTCTCTTTTATCGTTTGCAAATGCTTCTTTTTTCTCTTCAAATGTATTTTTCTGATCCTATATGTTTGTTCCTTTTACGCTCACTTTTTTCTTTTGTCTTGCTCTTTATTTGTTTGTGTTATTATTTAAATGTTCAAATCGTTAATTACAAAGATATATAACAATGTAAATATATATCGGATTTATTTTGCTTTATATCTTGTTAAGCATATAAATATATAAATATGGATTATCTTTTATCTCACTTTTTATATTTTTCTTTTCTAATTGATGATTTTTCTTCTTTTCTTTATCTCTTTTGTGTATATGTATCTATGTAAATATATATAAAGATTAAAAAGCAAAAGAATAAATATTTTATTGCATTTTTGCTTTCTTATCTTTTTATTTTTCTCATTAAAAATGTTTAGATGTATTTGCTTGTTTCGATAAATAGATGTATATTTGCAAGTATAAAAATATAACCACATCAATATGTGCGTATTTATTTAATTCAACCTTTATATAAATATATATGAAATTAAAGGCTTTTTCTATTACACCTAAAGAGGGTCAAGTTTTAAATTGGAGCTTAGGCTTGTTCGTCGCTTTTAGTGTTTTCAATCTGATCGATGGATGGACATCAGTGCCCAATGCTGGGCAGGGAGTTCTTACGAATGCTTTTGCGACAGTGCAGTCGAATAGCTTTATTCGTGCTATTGAGTATTTTGTCATTGTTGCGACAAAGTTATTGATGTTGGAAGTATTTCGTAGATGCTTAAATAAGAATGGTGACAAGGCAGCACAGTTGACCGTCACTATCATGATGTCACTTATCTTTTGCTTGTTATTTGCTGGCATTTTACCAAAGTTTCTTTTTACTCAAGAGGAGGAAATGATGGCAATTCTTCATGGTGGATTACCAACATATTTTACAACTTTCTCGAAAGTAGCTTTCCTTGTGTTTGCTCTTATGAAGTTAGTTCTGTGTGTGCAGTTAGTGCGTACTTATGCAGGTAAGATTCGTTTGTTTGGTGCATCTTTGTTTGGCTGTCAAGCTTTGGCATGGTTGATAGATTTCGCATACTTTATTGTATATACATGTGTTAGCGGGGCGACGATGACAGAGATTACGTATGTTTCTACTATTACCTCTCTGTTAAGCTTCGTTCTTGCTTTGATTCCATTCTGCGTGTTAAAGACGACTATGGTAGTTGATGACTAAAAAAGCAGAATTAAGAAGTTACTCACTAATTGATGCTCTTGCTCGTCTGAATCCTTGACACCAAAAAGATGAGTGTTTGGACGAGAGGAACAGAATAAAGTAATTCATAACTTGAGAATTTGTGGGTAGAGGGACGAAGAATAAAAAATATTGCAGAAATGAGTCCTGATGAAGTGGAGGAGAATTGGCAGATAGAAAGCGTTACGCTACGTCTATGTAGTAAAATGTAAGATGTTTTGATGAAAAGTGGGTGAAAAGATAGATATAAGTATCAAAAAGATATTTTCAATACTATCAAACTTGTTGATGAAAGAGAAGGAAATAGCGCTTAAAAGGCGCGAAAAGATAAATTGAAAGGAGAAAACCATTGAAAAGTCCTTTCCTCGCTCAAAGAAAGAGAGAATCGACACAAAGAGCAGAGTGGGGGAGAGGCAGTCAACTTGCAAGACTCCGAATGAGGAAACGGCAAAGGCGATTAATACGTAAACAAGTGAACGAATGAAAATATAAATATTCGAACACGCAAATACGTAAATAAAGAAAAAGATAAGAAATTAAAAATATAAATATATAAACAATGAAAAATAAGAAGATTGTTTTTGCAAATCAGAAAGGTGGAGTAGGGAAGAGTACGCTGTGCATCCTCTTTGCCAACTATCTCGCTGCAAAGGGTAAGGACGTGTGTATCATTGATACCGACTTGCAGAAGACGATTCTGATGCAGCGTCGAAAGGATAAGCTGATCTATGAGGGCGAGGAAGAACCTTATAACGTTCAGGACTTTGACGTGACTGATGTCGAGACAATGCAGACACTGGTTGACTCAGCTTCACAGGTAGAAGGATTCGTATTGTTTGACTCTCCTGGTAATATCAGTGAGGACGGTTTGGCACCACTCTTCGTGGGTGCAGACTACATCGTTTGTCCTTACGAATACGAGGATAAGGCGTTAGACTCAACGGGCGTCTTCGTTCAGGTGCTTAACGTGCTTCGCGAACATAACCCACAGATGACCGCACAACTCTTCTTCGTTCCAAACCGCATCGACCCACGTATCGGTACGGCTGAGGAGCAGGAGATGTGGCGCAGAACTGATGAGGTGTTTGGAAACTTTGGACGTGTCACACCAGTTGTCAACAGCCGTGCGACACTAAAGCGTACAAACACTTTCGAATTGCTCGGAACACAGCGTGATGCGGTGAAGAAGGCGTTTGATTATATGCTGAGGAGGATGAAGTAAAAACCTCCCCCCAGCCCCCTCCGAAAGAGGGGGAGTGCCTAACGGGATGAAGTTGGATAAAACTGGACAAAGTTGTTTAGATAAAGGTCAAGTAGATTAGGTTGGACAAACGATGTTAGGCGAGAAGACTTCAAGAGGGCGCAATAGGGGAGAGACGATGACGAAGGGACACATCAAGTGAAAGGAAATGATAAGGTCCCACGTTTATATATAATAAAGTAAAAACAAAGAAATAAAGATACAATGGCTAAGAAGAAGAAAACAATGGTTATGATGCCTGGTGCAATGACCGACTTGGCACATAGCGTACAGAAGAGTGCAAGACCAAATCCTACTACTAATTCAGAGGAGAAGACGACGACGGATGAGCAGGAAGCAAACGAGCCTGCACAGTATGATACAAACAATGTTGAGCAGGAGGTGCGTACTCAGGTTGAGGAACAGCAGCCAGAGGCGTATGCTGAAGCTATTGGAGATGTTGACGAGCCAGCAGCAGCACCAACGACCCCTGCAAGTCCGTTTGGTCGTGTAGAGCCAAAGCAAGAGGCCACGGATCGTAAGGACCGTACTGCACCAGCAGCGAAGAAACTCCCAAAGGCGGAGGGCAGACAGTTGGCACGCGAGTATTCTCTTGCAAAGGATAGCGGTGAGGATAGCTGGCAGATTTTCCTCGACTTGGCACGCGACTATAAAGCACGCGACTCTCGTTTGGCAACCGTTTACATCGACTCAGACCTCAAGGGTGTCCTCGACCGTCTGAAGTCTGCTACGAGTGTGAAACTTCCTTCAACAGCCCTGCTGAGTGCTATCGTTGCCCGCTTCGTATTCGAACACGAGAAGGATATTAAGAACGCGATATTTGGAGAGAGCTTGCTGTAAAAATAATAAAAAACAAAACAACAGCGGCAAAACAGCCCCAACTGGCCCCTCCCCCAACCCCTCCCCCGAAGGGAGGGGAGTGAAATGCGAGATACCCCTTGTGTGAGTTGACGAGTAGACAGGTTTACGAGTAGACAAGTTAATTGTAGCGATAAGCCACAGTTTTCATTAGTTATCATGAGTCGTAGTTGACGTGTTTACTATGCGTTTAGGGAAACATGGTCAATAGAGGTAATTATGATTCATAACAGATAAGGAATTTTTGAACGAAATGAAATTCAGGAATATCATCTATTTAATTTCTTTTTTACCATTGTGTGCTATGGCGCAAGGGGAGAATGCTCGTCATGAAATATCTATGAGTGCAGGTATTATGACAAATCAAGCTTATGATACTCGACTAACCTATCAATATTACTTGAACAAAAGTATTGGTGTGGGTGCTTCTTTCGGATATTATAAGCAATGGTACGCTAATTATATTCCACAGTCAGAACTCCATCATGGGGAATGGGACTATTGGAGATTATCAGAAAAGGATTGTAAACCACAGAATATCTATTTAGAGCCTTCGTTATCAATAAATAGCCCTGCTATAGCTCAAGTGGGAAGGTGGTCTTTCAAACTCGGAGTAGACCTTGGTGTAATGTTCCAGCTTCCGTATACCCTTGTTAATGTAAAGTATATCAATACAACAACACAAGCCTCACAGCAAAAAAGCATACACACAAACGATATGCAGTGGTGCTTTTGGGATATACGCCCTACTGTTAGGGTCGAAAGTAATAATATTTTCGTTGCTCTTGGTTATGGATTTTCTGATTTTGATGTTTACTCATCCTATCGGAAAATCTCAGTCCAAGGGAAGGCATTTGACGATTTCTATCCTAAAAAGAAGTTGAATAATTCCTTCTTCTTAAGCGTTGGTGGTTATTTCTAACTTAAAGTATTGCTGAGTGGTAGTTTACGAGTTGACAGGTTGACGAGTAGACAGGTTGACGAGTTAACAAGTTAATTGTAGCGATAAGCCATAGTTAACATCGGTAATCATAAGGGGTAGTTGACGAGTAGACAGGTTGACGAGTTAACAAGTTAATTGTAGCGATAAGCCATAGTTAACATCGGTAATCATAAGGGGTAGTTGACGAGTAGACAGGTTGACGAGTTAACAAGTTAATTGTAGCGATAAATCACAGTTAACATCGGTAATCATAATTATGACGTACTGATGAGAACTTCGTTCGAATAATTGTGAATTATGAATTGTGAATTAATAAAGGATTCTGAATTTAGAATTGTTTTTAAATAGTCTTATCAAATAAAGGAATATACAGAATGAAATCAATGGCTGTAAGTGTCGTTTGTATTTTCGCAATATTAGGCATCATTTATGCGATAAATTATCTTTTTTATCGTTTCTCTCCTTTTCATACTTTGCCCAGTATCAAGACCCTTCCTGCAAGGAGTATCTTTGGAGTATTTATAGCTATATTCGCTTACTTTGGTTTGCTCTTTTATTTTACCTTTCCTGATAGAGAAACAAGGTTTCTCCATTCTGGGAATATGTACATATATCTACCAATAATTCTGACAGTTCTGTTGGTAGCTGTGATAGTAGGTATTTTTCGATACGAGAAACGTGTTTGGCTACGTCATAATCTCAAATATAGTAGGTTGATGCTGCCCTCATGGGATAAAGGTTTTAAGAATTTATGTGTGTCAATAAGTAAGATAGATGATATTTCTTATGGTCGTGGCGTAAGTTTCTCATGGTTTGATGGATCTTTTATTTCTGCAGGAAGACACAGAGTGGTGTTTGAATTCTATGAGGATCGTTATTTTTCAAAGGGCAATACGCGTAACGTTATTTATAAAAAGGAGATGGACTTTAATTTCCGAGCAGATACAGTATATGTGATAGAGGTACTTCAAGAAAGACAGACCTTCCGAATCACGGCAGATACGACACGGAAGAATTACCTTTGAGCTTCGAGATTTGAACTTTGAGCATTGATGTTTGGACCTTATAAAAACATCCATCATGTGATAAATTCCTCCGAAAGAAGTGATATTCTCGTTTTTAATAGCTATCTTTGTCATGTCAGAATTTTGCTTACTTGTTATGTTTGCAGCACCAAGATAGGTGAAAATCTGACATGTCCAAGCGTTTTGAAAACTTTGTTTCTCAGACACTTGGAGTTCTTACAAGAATTTATGCTGCAGAATTAAGGCCTTATAAATATGGACGCAGGTGCATTCTATGTCTGTTTACTTTTGTGGTGGGGATGCTGCTATTTATATATTTTCTACTTAGTAAACCCATCGCATGTGCATTGGAACAACCCTATAAAGCAAAGTCGT
>ERZ1674239.12-NODE-12-length-108984-cov-12.883557_pt1 | contig 108984 bp, 82 predicted proteins | sample MGYA00581208_ERZ1674239 | MGnify/ENA primary metagenome ERZ1674239 (study PRJEB41354, sample SAMEA4873308) | human saliva metagenome | biome: human-associated habitat [ENVO:00009003]; feature: mouth environment [ENVO:08000002]; material: saliva material... | reverse complement strand
AGTACATCAGCCTCTTTGGTGGTGTACAGGTGCTGAATGTGCTGATTGGTATCGTTCGCAACAAGTTTGTTGCCATGTTGCTCGGACCGCAGGGAGTAGGACTTATCTCGCTTTTTAATTCCACAACCAAGCTCATCAGTGACTCTACGAACTTTGGAATATCTATGAGTGCTGTGCGCAATATCTCAGAGGATTACGACAAGAAAGATGAGGAGAAGCTGACGGAAGACATTGCTCTTGTGCGTTCATGGAGCCTGCTTGCTGCCTTGTTGGGATTCTTTATCTGTATCTTCCTGAGTCCGTTGCTTAGCCGTTACACCTTTGCATGGGATGGACATACGCTTCATTTCATTCTTCTTTCTCCTTGTGTAGCATTGACAGCCTTAGCTGGAGGCGAGCTTGCTATCCTCAAGGGAGTCCGTAAGTTGCGTGCCTTAGCCGCTATATCGGTGTATAATGTGTTAGGAGCCTTAGTATTAACCGTTCCACTTTATTATTTCTTTGGTGATGCAGCCATTGTTCCTTCGTTGGTATTGATGGCATTGGTGCAACTCTTATTGACGATAATGGTTTCTCGTCGGCTCTATCCTTTCCGCATTTCTTTCCAAAAAACGTTCTTAGACAAGGGTTGGGGCATGATTCGTTTGGGTACAGCCTTTGTCTTTGCAGGTATCTTGGGCTCTGGTGCCGACCTGATTATCCGCAGCTATCTCAATAATGTTTCGGATATAGCAACCGTGGGTTTCTATAATTCTGCCTTCATGATGACGATGGTTTATGCTGGTATGATCTTCTCAGCAATGGAAACTGACTACTTTCCACGCCTTTCTGGGGCAAACAACTTGAAGTTTACTTTTAATCAGATTGTCAACCGACAGATAGAAGTGACACTCCTGCTCATCTCTCCTTTGCTTACTTTCTTCCTCTTATTCCTGCCCCAGCTGATTCTTTTCCTTTATTCCGATAAGTTCCTTCCAGCCCTCAGCATGGCACAAGTGTTGGTGTTGGCGATGTATGTACGTGCTATCCGCCTCCCTGTTGAGTATATTCCTTTGGCAAAAGGCGACTCAAGATCCTATCTACTCTTAGAGGGATTGTATGACATCTTCCTTGTCTCACTCGTACTACTTGGCTTTTGGAAGTGGGGACTCTTCGGTGCAGGATTAGGTATAGCAGGAGCAGGTCTGCTCAATCTTGTCTGTGTCTATGGCTATGCTTACGTTCGTTATGGTTATCGTCTGTCCTCATCAGTGATGCGCTATGCCGCACTTCATTTCTCAATCGGACTCCTTGTGCTTCTTTGTGTGCGCTCCGACGACGAGTGGATGCGGTGGGGCGTAGCCAGTTTGTTATGCGTTGTCAGTACGATAGTTTCTCTCCGTGTGATGAAAGCGAAGTCGGGACTATGGAATGCTTTAATCTCTAAAGTGAAGAATAAGTTTGTTCGCCATGCCAAAGATTAGTATACTTGTAGCCGTTTATAACACAGCAGCTTACCTACCGCAATGCCTTGACTCACTGTTGTCGCAGACCTTGAAGGACATTGAGGTTCTTTGTGTCGATGATGCGTCAACGGATAAGTCTTTGGATATTCTCCATCAGTATGCTGAAAAGGACGAGCGTGTGAAGGTTTTTGCGTTGAAAGAGAACCATGGAATAGGCTATGCTCGAAACATGGCACTGTCCAATGCCTCCGGAGATTATATCTGTTTTGTGGACAGTGACGATTGGTTGGCTTCAACGGCACTTGAGAAAGTATGTGAAGCCTTCACCGATGAGGTTGATTCCGTACTCTTTCAGGTTGTTCATCATTACGCGAATGGAGAGGAAAAGGTCTTTCCTATGCCTCATTTCGACACGTTGTCAGGCGCAGAGGCTTTTAAGGAAAGCCTCACATGGAAGATACATGGTGTGTATGCAATTAGAGGAGATATCCACCATACCTATCCTTATGACGACACACTTCCGACCTATAGCGATGAGAATGTAACACGAATTCATTATCTAAAGTCTCGCAAAGTAGCTTTTTGTGAGGGTGTTTATTATTATCGACAGCACACTTCCTCCACGACACATAACATCAGTGTTCGCCGTTTCGACTTTCTCTTAGCGAATGAGAGTATGCGTCGTCAACTCCTTTCTTTGGGTGCATCAGAGGAGACCCTCCGTTGTTTTGAGACGGTGAGATGGCTCAACTTAGTGGGTCTTTATATGTTCTATTTCCTTCATCGCCATGAACTCTCCGCAGCCGATCGCCAACATGGTTTGTCTGTCATACACCATGTTTGGCAAACCATCAATCTTCGGCAAGTAAGCCCTTCAATAAAAAGGAAGTTCGGTTATCTGCCCCTCCGCTGTTCGTGGCATCTTTTCCGTTTGCAGGAAGAAGTCTACTTCTGGCTGAGAGGTGTTGTAGGGAGGAATAGGGAGGCGTGACAACAATACAATACAGCAAAAACAACAAGCAGCCCCTCCCCCTTACCCCTCCCCCAAAGGGAGGGGAGTGAAATGCGAGATACCCCTTGTGTTTAGTTGACAAGTAAACAAGTTATGTGCGATGCATCATACACTTATTGGCTATTTCTTATTTATATTCGTGTCATTCGTAGTTCTATTCTTTGTCTTCGTGCAATCCGTGCAATTCGTAGTTTTGTGTCATTGGTGTTTTGTTGGGGGGGTGTAGTTACATCAAAAACCTTGACATTTTCTTTGATAAAATCTCTGAAATAAGGGTGAAAAACACGTGTTGTGAGCAGGTTTGCAACTAACAGGAAATCAAGAGGTTATAGAATATGAAAGTGAAAGGTGCTTGTTAAGGGTTCAAAAGGGCGTTAGTAAGGGTCTTAAAGGGCACCTTTTGGAAGCCAAAAGGGCGTTAATTCGACTGCTATTTACGCCCTTTTAAAATTCAAGGTTAGAATTTTCTTTACAATAAAGACTGTGTGGTAAAGGATAATTCATCAGATTATACGATGGCAGATGAGGTAGAGGGAAAGGGGAAATGAAGTTTGTTCTTCTGAGATTTGGGCTGATGAACGAAAGTTCTTGCATCATAAGGCACACAGAGGGACGGAGGGGATGGAGTAAAGACAATGCAACGGAGGTGCCGAAGGCACAAAGAGTGGCAGAGGTGTAGCGTACAGATTCCTAATAACCTTTGAGACAAATGCTTTGCAAATAAAGCCTCTCATAAAATCCGCAAACTACCTCTGTTGCTCTTTGTGTCGTCGACACCTCCGTGATATTTATTGTTTTGTTTATTAATCCTCCGTTATCTCCGTTTCTCTGTGTGATATTTTGACAAAGTTCCTATACTTTTGCGGATCCTATAACTCCATATTTCAGAAGCTTCATAAATGTACACAGCAGCACACATAACTTGTCTACTGTCAACTTGTTCACTCGTTTACTTGTCAACTCGTCAACTTACCCATCTAATCCTGGAAGTAAACTCTCTTCACACGATTGCTGATAGTCGTCAGTACCTCATATGGAATCGTGTCAAGCGTATCGCTGAGAACGGTGACAGGGAGGTGGTCGCCGAAGATTTCAATACTGTCACCTTCCTTACAGTCGATGCCAGTAACGTCAATCATCGCTACGTCCATACAGATGTTGCCGACGTACTCTGCCTTCTGACCATTCACCAAACAGTAGCAGTGGCGGTTGCCCAAATGGCGGTTTAAGCCGTCAGCGTAGCCGATTGGAATTGCTGCAATCACACTGTCATGGTCGATGGTTCCCTTGCGAGAATAGCCTACCGTGTCACCAGCTGGTACGTTACGCAGCTGCAGGATGGTAGTCTTCAACGTAGAGATATTGTTGATTGTCTTGTTCGTTCGTGGGTTGATACCATACAATCCCAAGCCCAATCGACACATATCCATCTGACGTTCAGGGAAGTGTTCGATGCCCGAAGAGTTGTCCATGTGGCGGATAATCTTATGGCTGAAAGCAGCTTGAAGCTTCTTGCTACCCTCATCGAAGAGCGCAAACTGATGAGCAGAGAACTCGTCGAAGTTGTCAGCATCAGAGCCAACGAAGTGAGAGAAGACCGAACGAGGAATGATAGCGTTCTGTTGTTTCAGTCGCTTAATCAGTTCGTCCATATCCTTCTGTGGGTCAAAGCCTAATCGGTGCATGCCCGTATCGAGCTTAATATGAACAGGGAAGCCCGTGATACCCTCCTTCTGTGCAGCCTTCACGAGTGCATCCATGAGTCGGAAGCTATACACCTCTGGCTCAAGATCGTAATCGAAGAGCGTCTTAAAGGAAGTCATCTCTGGGTTCATAATCATGATATTGCTTGTGATACCGTTTTTACGGAGCGTCACACCCTCGTCGGCAACAGCCACAGCGAGGTAGTCAACACGATGATCCTGTAAGGTCTTTGCTATCTCTACCGCACCAGCTCCATAGGCATCAGCCTTAATCATACAAACCAATTTCGTCGTAGGTTTGAGGAAAGAGCGATACCAGTTGAGGTTGTCAACAACAGCATTGAGGTTTACTTCCAACACCGTCTCATGCACCTTCTTCACCAAGAGTTCTGTCAGTCGGTCGAAACCAAACTGTCGTGCGCCCTTCAATAAGATTACTTCATCGTGCAAATTAGCGAAGACATCGCTGTGGATAAAGGAGTTGACGGTAGCAAAGAAATGCTTTTCGCCCAAATGCTTAAAGGCAGAACGCTGTGCCAAGAGTCCTTCACCAATACCGATAAACTTCTCAACACCACGCTTCTCGCAGAGGAAAGCCACCTTATTATATAGGTCTTTATCAGTGTCACCACTCTGCAGGATATCGCTCAGAATCAATGTGCGACGACGTCCCTTATGGTCAGGACGACGATTCATGAAGTCGAGTGCAATATCGAGTGAGTTGAAATCAGAGTTGTAAGAATCGTTGATAAGCGTACAGCCATGCTGTCCCTCCTTCACCTCCAAGCGCATAGCGACTGGCTCTAACTGTGCCATTCGCTCGCTGATAGTAGCAGGGGTGAGTCCTAAATGGAGTGAAACGACTGCGCAGGTGATAGAATTCTCAACGCTGGCATCGTCAATGAAAGGTAGTTTATATTGTCCTTCCGTCTGTCCTTTCCATACATATGAAACGGTTGTTTCAATGTCTTTCTTCTCGATAGCTTTGATATAGAAGGCTACCTCCGTATTCTTTACAGACCAATCGAGCTTCTGACCCTTATAATCATACTGGCTTAAACACTGTGCCATCACCTCATTATCGGCAGAATAGACGATTGCCTCGGTGTCGTGGAAGAGCTTTATCTTCTCGTGGCACTTAGCTTCTAAGGAAGGGAAGTTCTCTTGATGGGCAGTACCTAATGTGGTGAAGACACCGATAGTAGGCTGGATAATGTCGCGCAAAGCCATCATCTCGCCAGGTTGACTGATACCCGCTTCAAACACTCCGACCTGTGTATTCTCGTTTAAGAGCAGTACTGACAGTGGAACACCTATCTGTGAATTATAGCTACGAGGTGAACGTGTGACCACCATCTGCGGAGAAAGCAACTGATAAAGCCACTCCTTGACCATCGTCTTACCATTTGAACCCGTGATGCCGACTATCGGAATCAAGTATTCATCGCGATGACGTTCAGCCAGTCGCTGTAAAGCTTCCAGCGAACCAACGACCTTCAAGAAGTTAGAATCAGGATAACGAGTTGCCCAATCCTCAGGTACTACCTCCACGACAAAGTTTCTTACACCCCTTGCATAGAGTTCTGGGATGTAATTCTGTCCGTCGTTACGCTCAGTTTTGAGCGCAAAAAACAATGTTTCTTCAGGGAAACACAGAGAGCGACTGTCGGTAAGTACAAAGCTTATATTTGCAACCTTATCACCATAACGGCGTGCGCCAATGAGCGTCGTTACTTTCTCAATAGTATAATTCATTACTATCTAAATTGTTTTATTCTTATGCAAAGATAGTGAAAAGTCTTAATACAGCGTATTATCCTTGCTGTTTTTTCGTCTTATCATTTAATATAATATCGGTGAGCGCACTTAGGACACACTCCTTTTATCATATAATTGATGGATGATTGTTCGTATCCAGCAGGCAACTCGACCTGTGGAATGTGTATGTCATTGAGGCAATAGGTGCGATGGCAACGCTCACAATAGAAGTGTACGTGCATGTCTTCATCTTCTTCATCGTCATCGCTGAGACATAATTCGTAGCGTACTATATCATTTCCGTCTTCCAACTGATGTACTAAATGTTGCTGTTTGAACAATGATAGTGTACGGAAAATATTTGACTTGTCAATCGTTTGAATCTTTGCTTCCAACTCTTTTATAGAGGCTGGGTTGTCCAATCCTGACAGTGTTCGTGCTATGAGAATGCGATTTGCGGTCAGTCTAATACCATGTGCTTTCAGCAGTGCTTCGATCTGCTTGTCATTCATTTCTTCCATAGTTATAAATTCAATTCTATATTGGGATATTTTAGTTCCAACATCTTGGCTTTTTCCTTTGTTTTCTTTATGAAATCCTGATAAGCCGCAGCCTCTGGATGAAATGGGCGGTGCGCCAATGCCTCTTTGATAGGTCGCCATTCCTCCAGAAATTGTTTGGCTTCTGCAGAGAAACAGGTTGCCACAAGCTGTTCCCAGACGTATTCTACAGCCTGCTCGTTGGGGTGCAGCATATCTGCTTTGTAGAAACGATAGTCGCGCAATTCGTCGTTGACAATCTCATAGGCTGGGAAGTAATAGACCCTCTCACCTTCTTCCTTGATCACCTTGTCGGCAGCCAACAGTAGCACAGCCTTTGACAACTGACTTCCGTGATAGCCATATTTGGCATAACGGATAGGGCTGACCGTGATGATGACATTGACCTTTGGATTCGCTTGGCGTAGTAGGGTGATAGCCTCGCGCAGTGCGTCGGCACACTCCTCAACCGTAAGTTCGCGCTCTTCAAACTCTCGTTGTGGACGTTTCTGGCAGTTGTCAACAATCTCGCCTGTAGCTCGCTCCACATAGACATGGTTTGTTCCCAATGTGAATACGGCTGTGTCAAACGTATGGTTTGCCACTATCCTCACCGTATGTAGCACTGAAACAGGGTTATACATCACACCGAAGGGGTTTACCATGGCACGAAACTTCTCTTCTTCGAATCGCTTACCAATATTGTCGGCAAAGCACGACCCTACAAAAAGAATCCGCTCACAAGGTTCCAACTCAAATGTTGGACGGGGGATGTTGACAATTGTTCTAAATTCCATTGAGCGCAAAGGTAAGAAAAAAATGGATAGAATACTCAAACGGAAAGAATATTTTTCATACTTTTTATTGCTTAAATATTCATATCAGAGAATTATTCTGTAAGATAATGTTCAATCTCATATATTATTTGTATATTTGCCCTACTTATAAGCTTATTGTTTTTAAGTTGAGTAATGATATGGATCAAAAGACATTAGAGTTTGTTACTTATTGCATTGGCAAGTTGTCAGTAATGCTGAAACTACCACAACAAGAAGTGTATCGTAGGTTGAAAACCTCTGGTATACTGGATGAATATATTGTGCCATCTTATGATGTCTTGCATACATTCGGCTCTCGTTATCTGATGGAAGATTTGACGGAATACATGAAAGAGAAAGGAGTTTTATAAATCAAGAATACACCTAATGTACACATACAATTACCCACACCCAGCCGTAACGGCTGACTGTCTTGTTTTTGCCCGCACTGATGAGGGGATGAAACTGCTGTTGATACAGCGGAAAAACGAACCTTGTAAGGGGAAATGGGCATTCCCCGGTGGCTTCATGGATATTGACGAAACAACGATTGATGCTGCTCGTCGTGAGTTGAAAGAAGAGACTGGTTTAGTGGTTGGCGAGCTGCATCGCGTTGGTATCTTTGATGCTGTCGACCGTGATCCACGTGAGCGTATTATCACCGTGGCTTATTACACGATTCTTGACAAACCTGCAGAAGTCAGCGGTTTGGATGATGCTGCACAAGCAAAGTGGTTCTCCTTGACCGAACTTCCCGACTTAGCGTTTGACCATAAGGAAATCCTCCAAGAGGCTGAAAGGGTGTTAGGTGATGGCTGATGGGTGTTGGATGGTCAATGAGAATAATAGGTTTAATTAGCCTAATTAGTCTAATTAGCCTAATTTTAGATAGCAAATGATTTTCTTCTAATATCTTTGTCATTTGTTTTCCCCAATAAACATTGCTTTTATACTCCTTTGCTCCCTGCACCATTGGTGCCTCTGTCGGCAACGTATCCTTAAATAAAACCTCCATAACCTCCGTTCCTCCGAGTGAATTTTAGCGTAGTAAGGTGAAGAAATATATTGACAAAATATTCAAAGAAAAGGTAGGGAAATAGCTTAAAAGTGGACTGTTTTAGCGTCACTGTAAGTTGCTTGTTATCAAGAAGTTGTAAAATAGGCTTTCAAAAGGTGCTTAATTCGACTTCAAAAGGGCGTTAGTAAGGCTCTTAAAGGGCATCTTTTGCAAGCCCAAAGGGCGTCTTTAAGAAGCCAAAAGAGCATGTATTGGTTTTGAACTGCATGAAAATAGCTTACAATTCTCTACTAATAAGGGATTAAATGTTGCTGTTATACTCCTTTGTTCTCTGCACCATCGGTGCCTCTATGGGTTGTGTATGTTTAAATAAAACCTCCGTACACTCCGTTTCTCTGTGTGACATTTCGTCAGATGTCCTAAATTTAGGCAGTAGCCTTATCGTTCTAAATGACTGAAGCAAACAGACTTTATCACTCCTCCTTCCGCATAAACCGCTTTTTAGCGTGGATTTAACGTGTATTTCGTCACAATATATAAAAAAACGAATAGAAGTCATCTGCCATACGAAATAATTTAGTAATTTTGCCATCGGTGGCTATTGTGGTTTCTGTTTGTAGTTCTTTAGAGCGCACAGGATAAGGGGGGTGGAATTTCATTAATCACTGAATTTACAGATACTTATACCCCATTGAACTCAGGTTAATTAGTCGCTCAAATTCACGTATATTATCATTTCATATATGAAGAAGTTTTTTTTATTTACGCTCCTTTGCGTAATAACGATGACAACACAAGCACAGACGAATCTCTCCGACTATCTTACGAAGCGAATGCCGAAGCGGGAGACGCGTGCCGTATGGCTGACGACACTTGCCAGTCTTGATTGGCCGAAGAACTACGCACGGTCGGAAGAAAGCATCAAACTGCAAAAGCAGGAACTCATTGACATTCTCGATAAATACCAGAAGGCAAATATCAACACCGTACTCTTGCAGGCGCGTGTGCGTGCAGCTACGATTTATCCGTCGGATATTGAGCCATGGGACCAGTGTATCACTGGCGTTGAGGGTAGGGCACCAGGCTATGGCTACGACCCACTCGGCTTTGCTGTAGAGGAATGTCACAAACGTGGTATGGAACTTCATGCATGGATAGCGACGATTCCGGTGGGTGCAAAGAACTCATTGGGCTGTAGAACGCTGATGAAGAAGGGTTTTCGAATTCGAAACTTCTCAACGGGTTCTTATCTCGACCCTGCTGATCCAAGTGTTGCACCTTATCTTGCCTCTATCTGTGGAGAGATTGTAAGAAAGTATGATGTGGACGGTATCAACCTCGACTATATCCGTTACCCTGACGGATGGCCACGTCCTTCTTACCGTGATGGCGACACGCCCGACCAGCGTCGCAGTAATATCACAGCCATTGTGCGTGCTATTCATGACGAGGTGAAGGCTATCAAACCGTGGGTGAAGATGTCGTGCTCGCCAATCGGTAAGCATGCCGACCTCAGTCGTTATAGTTCAAAGAATTTCAATGCCCACGACCGTGTTTCACAAGAGGCGCAGGAGTGGATGAGGTTAGGACTGATGGACCAGCTCTATCCGATGCAATACTTCCGTGGCGACAACTATTATCCTTTTGTTGCAGACTGGGTTGAGAATGCTTATAAGCGTGAGATTGTGACAGGTTTGGGTACTTACTTCCTCGATCCACGTGAGGGTAATTGGACTTTGGGCGACCTCACCCGCCAGATGTATGTGAGTCGTGACCTCGGAGTGGGACATGCTCACTTCCGTTCTTACTTCCTCACGGCTAATAAGCAGGGTGTCTACGACTTTGAGAAGCAGTTTAATGCTACGCTTTCTCTCCCTCATAAGATGCAGGGTGTTGCATCAACGGCTGCCATGCCATATGCTGTCAACTCCTCATTGGTAGAACGTCGAGAGGATAAGTCGGTGATTCTGAGGTGGAAGGCGGTCACTCCTTATTATAATATATACGCCAGCTACACCTATCCTGTTGATACTGAGGATGCGCGAAACCTGCTCTTTGCACGTTATACTGGGCAGACGCTGCAGTTGAAGAATGTGAATCCTAACCTCTATTTTGCGGTTAGAGGTATGGATCGTTACGGATTAGAAACGCCTGCTTTACAGGAGAATATGAAGTCTTCGACGCTTTCGAAGTCTCCTGCTACACTGCTCGCTAATGATGGAAACACCCTCACCCTGCCTGCTGCAGCAAAGCTAACGGATGCCGATCGTTATGTAATCCTCTCTTTGCAGGGTGTCATCCTCCGCATCGTTAATGCTAAATCGGTAAGAAACAACCAGTTATATATCGGCTCCCTGTCCGACGGTATGTATTCTCTCAAGGTCTATAACCACAAGAAGAAGTCCTTCACCTTAGGGTCATTTATGGTTAAGAGGGCTTCGAAGTAGACGAGTTAACGAGTTGACAAGTGAACCAGTTGCTTGTAGACAGGGTAATTGTAGACAAAGTGACAGGATAAGTTGCCAAGTCAACGGGTGGACAAGTTAATCAGTTGCTTGCGAAGAGTGACAAGATAACATAAGAACAAGTTTATCCTTTATAACCAGTTAATGCTGTGGTGTCGGGGCTTAGCACATCGTGTGCGGATGCTTCGCACATATGGTGCGGGGCGTTGAATGCTCTGCAAATGGTTATTTTGTTTTCTTGTCAATATCTTACTTATCTTTGTAACTTGACGTAGTTCGCTATGCCTTTGTTGTAATGATAGGCAAGATACTCGATAATAAAAGAACCAGTTTAGGCTTTAATAGTAATAGGAAACTTAAAGAAGATTATGCATAAGGACATAAATCATTTAATTTTTATCGGATTATAATGGTTAAAAATATAAAACATTGTATTTATAACAATGAATAATTAAAAGAATATGTTTATATTTGCCATAAACTTAAAGACAAGAAGCCTTCCTTTGAAAAAGCCAAAAGTAAAGCCTAACAAGTAGGAACTAACATCTATTAGCAGCGGCAGAAATACAAATAATATCCTCAATATATGAGAGAACGCAGCATGGCATCACTTCATGGGTAAGTGGAGAGTTAACGATACTAACATGCCCTCCTTTTCGTCTTATTGTTCAACATTAATAATTAAATAATTATCACAATTTCTTTTTATGAACATCTGTAAGCGTCTTTGTGCTGCTTTTCTCTTGTCTGTCGTATGTGTCGGACAAGTTTTTGCACAAGGTTATCCTCGCATCAGTACCAAAGGCAATGAGCATTGGTATTACGTTAAGTATCTTCGTTCTAACAACGTGTTGGAAGACAAGGGCGAAAAGCAAAAGTGCCTTACTGCTGTTCCACAGGTTATGAATGGAGATCGCCAGTTATGGAAGGTGGTAGCAGCAGAGAACTTTGGTCGTAATAAGAAGTACAAGTTGGTAAGTAAGAGCGGTCGTACCCTTTATGTCAATGGCACAAATCCTTATAGTTCGCGTTTTATGGCGGCTACTAAGGCTACAGATATTACCTCATTCCACATCTTCCAGAGTATGAATACCAGCTTTGGAACAGGTGCATTCGAGTTGGCACCAGACTCTGCTAACAGTCATGCGATGAACCAAGTGGGAGAGATTAGGGCTGGACAAGAGATTGGACTGTGGGATAAGGGCGACATCAACAACGTGTTGACCTTTGTTAGCAAGGATGACATGGAGTTCCCATACTATATGCCAGTCATCTCAACAGCTGCAAATCCTGTTTATTATTACATCCAGTTCCAGACTGGTAACTGGCTTTTGAGTGCCAAGGGGGATAAGGAAACCTGCCAAACAGCCTCATTGCATAATGGTAATCTTGATGACATGCTATGGCGTGTATCAGAGAAAGACGGCAAATACTCTTTTGTTAGCAAGAGTGGAAAGATTCTTTATATCAGCGATTCATACGTCAATGCTGCAAAGGCCCGCAACGTGAAGGATACGCTTTTTACGATGGTGGAGTCAAATAACTCATTGGGTGGCTTCGAGATTGGTAAGTCAACCACAGGACGTAACTTCTTTAATATGTTCCAAGGTGCTGGTGAAGGTAAGCTAATCAGCTTCTGGGACTTAGGCGATGGTGGTAATGTCGTGCGCTTCGTACCTGCAGAAGCATTGGTACCAGTGTCAGGTATTACTACTTTTAATCCTGCCAACAAATATACGCTTTGGTATACAAAGCCCGCAACGAACTGGATGACCTCTTGTCTTCCTATCGGAAACGGTCAGTTTGGTGCAACTTTGATGGGCGATGTTGCCATTGACGACGTACAGTTTAACGATAAGACCCTTTGGAGCGGTAAGCTCGGTGGGCTGACGAGTACGGCTGCTTATGGTTATTATCTTAACTTTGGTAACCTTTATATCCGCAGTCGTGGAATGTCAAAAGTAACAGACTACGTGCGTTACCTCGATATCAACGATGCCGTAGCAGGTGTGAAATATACGATGGATGGCGTAGCATACAGTCGTACTTACTTCGCAAGCAATCCTGATAGCTGTGTGGTAGTTCGTTATACAGCCTCACAGGGTGGTAAGATTAATACAACGCTTACACTGAAGAATCAGAATGGAAGAAACGTAAGCTATACCGTAGACAACAATAATCAAGCAACAATCACCTTCGATGGTCAGGTAGCTCGTCAGAATGATTATGGTACAACAACACCAGAGAGCTATTATTGTGCAGCGCGCATCGTGACAGATGGCGGTACGATTACTAAGAATGCAAAGGGCGTTATTGAGGTAAATGGTGCCAATAGTATGACTGTTTATCTCCGTGGATTGACCGACTTCGACCCCGACGCACCGACATATGTGTCTGGAGCAAACCTCCTTGCAGGTCGTGCAGCAGCGACAGTGAATGATGCACAGAACAAGGGTTACGACGCTTTGTTTGCAGCACATAAGACCGATTATAAGTCGCTCTTCGATCGTTGTCAGCTGACCCTCAGTGATGTTAAGAACAATATTCCAACCCCACAGCTCATCAGCAGCTATCGTAACAACCAGCATGACAACCTCTTCTTAGAGGAACTCTACTTCAATTATGGTCGTTACCTCCTCATCAGTTCAAGCCGTGGCGTATCGCTCCCAGCTAACTTACAGGGTATTTGGAACGACAACAATACCCCAGCATGGCACTCTGATATCCATGCGAACATTAACGTACAGATGAATTACTGGCCTGCTGAGCCAACCAACCTCTCTGAACTTCACCGCCCATTCCTCGATTATATCTATCGTGAGGCATGTGTGAAGCCTACATGGCGTCGCTTTGCACAGGACATGGGTCACGTGAATACAGGTTGGACCTTACCAACTGAGAATAACATCTATGGCTCTGGTACTACCTTTGCCAACACCTATACCGTTGCTAATGCGTGGTATTGCCAGCACCTCTGGCAGCACTATACCTATACAATGGATAAGGATTTCCTGCGCACAAAGGCATTCCCTGCGATGAAGTCGGCTGTCGACTATTGGTTTAAGAAGCTCGTGAAGGCTGCTGACGGCACCTATGAGTGTCCTAATGAGTGGTCGCCAGAACACGGACCAACGGAGAATGCTACCGCACACAGCCAGCAGTTGGTTTGGGATCTCTTCAATAACACACGCAAGGCGATTAAAGTTCTTGGCGATGATGTAGTGTCAAAGGCGTTCCGTGATTCGCTTGCAACCTACTTTGCTAAACTTGACGACGGATGCCATACAGAGGTGAACCCTGCTGATGGAAAGACTTATCTCCGTGAGTGGAAGTATTCTTCACAGTTTAATAACCCAAGCAAAATCGGTGTTAACGAGTATAAGGCACACCGTCATATCTCACATTTGATGGGGCTTTATCCTTGTACGCAGATCAGTGAAGATACCGATAAGACCGTCTTTGAGGCAGCACGTCAGTCGCTGATAGCTCGTGGTGATGGTCACGGAACGGGTTGGTCGCTCGGTCATAAGATAAATCTTAACGCTCGTGCTTACGAAGGTCAGCACTGTCATAACCTTATCAAGCGTGCTTTACAGCAGACTTGGGACACCGGAGTAAACGAGGCTGCAGGTGGTATCTATGAAAATCTATGGGATGCTCATGCACCTTATCAGATTGATGGTAACTTCGGTTATACAGCCGGTGTAGCCGAGATGCTCCTACAGAGTCATAATGATAAACTCGTGATTCTCCCTGCCTTGCCAACAACATTCTGGCAGAAGGGTTCAGTGAAGGGCTTGAAGGCTGTGGGCAACTTCACCGTTGACATTGATTGGGCTGCTGCGAAGGCTACGAAGGTGCAGATTGTTTCAAACATGGGTACGACCTGTATTGTGAAATATGCTAACGTAGCAAAGGATTATAAAGTGACTACTGCTGACGGAAAGACGGTTAAGGCAAAGCGTATCAGTGATGACGAAATCAGCTTCCCTACAGTGAAGGGCGGTGTGTATGTCATTGTTTCAAAGACTGCAGACGCTATCGCAGCCATACAAAAGGCACAGGATGGTAACATCGCTTCGGTAGACTACTACAGCCTTAACGGCACAAAGACAAGTCAGTCACAGAGCCGTGGCGTGTACATCAAGCAAATGAAGTATAGCAACGGTACAACAAGCACAACAAAGGTAATCAACTAATCACAGGTTATACATCTTACCCACACTTCGGCTTAGGCTGAGGTGTGGGTTCAACTAAAAATATCTATTATCTTTCATTCATATGAAATCAATCAGAAACATTGGTCTTCTCGTATTCTCACTGGCCTTAGCACCATCCGTGCTAAGGGCTGGCACATGGGGTGCGAAGCCTGAACACGGTAAGACCTATTTAATCTCAGTAGGGCAAGACACCAAGAATGTCCTTACTCCCTACAAGTATTCATGGTTAAGAGACACGGGTCTTGCGTTCCTTGCTTATGCTGAAGGCAACGATGCACAGAAGTGGAAACTCGTTGCTGTGAGCGGTAAGCAGGACTGCTATCAGTTGGTAAATGGCGACGGCGAGTTGGCTTTCGACATGGCACTCAACGACACAAAGAAAGTCTCTGGCTATCCTTGTATGTGGACACAGAGCATCGCCAATCCTAATCAACAGATTTATATCACTAAGAAAGGCAGTGGTTATGAGTTGAGTGCAGTGTCTGCAAGGAATGGTCAGACTTATTATGTAACCTTTGGTTCTATCTCTTCTGTCAACGGATATTACTGTGGTTATGAGAACAGTGAGTCATCAGCTGCTACGCTACAGTTCAAGGAGGTGCCTGCAGTGGTTATTCCTGAGGGTGCCGACTGGGAGAATGCGAAGGTCTATGAGCGTAACAAGGAGACAGCGCACGCCACCTATATGCCTTATCCTTCGACGAAGGCTATGAAGGCTGACGGTCAGCGTTATGACAAGCCTTGGTTGGACCCAACAGGGGCAAACTACCTTAGTTTGAACGGCACATGGAAGTTACGTTGGAGTGAGGGAGCTAAGCCTGTCTTGCTCGGCAAGGACGACTTCTGGGGCGATGGCATAAGTACTGAAGGCTCTGCGTGGAACGATATCACTGTTCCTTCTTGTTTAGAGATGAATGGTTATGGTCTGCCAATGTATGTGAATGTAGACTATCCGTTTGAAGATCAGCAGCCTTACGTTCGTATGAAGGCTGGCCTGAAGAACTCTGTTGGCTCTTATCGTCGCGATTTTACTCTGCCTGCAGGCTGGGAGAATAAGCGTGTCTTCCTCCATTTTGATGGTATCTACTCTGCTGCTTACGTTTATGTGAATGGCAATGAGGTAGGTTATACGGAAGGAGCAAACAATGTCAGCGAGTTTGACATTACTAAATATCTCCGCACTGGTAAGAATAATGTTGCCGTACAGGTGATTCGTTGGAGCGATGGCTCTTATCTTGAGGGTCAGGATATGTGGCACATGAGTGGTATTCATCGTGATGTTTACCTTGTGGCTACACCAAAGACTTACTTGGCAGATCATTATATTAAGGCTACTGTTACACCGGGTTCTACTACCGTTGCTACGGGTAGTGCTGCTACATCTGTAGACCTTACCGTATGCAATCGTGATAAGACTGCAGCGAAGAAGACTGTTACCGTAACGCTCTTCGACCCATCGGGTAAGGAAGTGAAGAAGCTGAAGTCTGACTTTGTCTTTGCTGCTGGCGATAGCTTGAAGACACAGACAGTTGACTTCGGAACACTCTCTAACGTGAAACTATGGTCTGCTGAGACTCCAACGCTCTATACCTTCACTTTCAGCCAGTCGCAGTACGGCAAGGAAGAGGAGGCTTTCTCTACTAAATATGGCTTCAGAAAGATTGACCTTAGCAAGGGTTATCTTGAGGTGAACGGTCGTCGTACTTACCTCAAGGGTGCAAACACGCAGGACACCGACCCATTGCATGGACGCAGCATCACCACCGACCTGATGTTAAAAGACATAGCAATGATGAAGCAGTCTAACATGAATACGGTTCGTACCAGCCACTATCCACGTCATGCAAAGATGATGGCAATGTTCGATCACTTCGGTCTTTTCGTTGTTGATGAGGCTGATATGGAACTTCATAGAAACTGGGAAGGCTCAAAGACAATCATCAATAACACGGATTGGACAGGTGCTATCGTTGACCGTAACGTACGTAATACGCTCCGCGACCGCAACCATCCGAGTGTTGTCTTCTGGAGTTTGGGTAACGAGAGTGGCTCTGGTCTGAATATCATGGCGGCTTACAACGCTGTGAAAGAACTCGACAACCGTTATATCCACTATGAGGGCTCAACACGAGATAAGGCTGAGGGCACTGATCTCCATTCTGTTATGTATCCTGCAGTTGACCATTCACGTGGTGGGACGACAGGTCCTGTTACCTCAGATGCTAACCATCCAAGTACGGGTAAACCTTATTTCATGTGCGAGTATGCCCATGCTATGGGTAACGCTGTGGGCAATCTGCGTGAGTATTGGGAGGCTATGGAAGGCTCTCAGATGGGTGTTGGTGGTTGTATCTGGGACTGGGTGGATCAGAGTATCTACTCTTACGATGCGATTAAAAACAACCAATTGACAAAGAATGGATTCCCTGCTTATATCACAGGATATGACTGTCCGGGTCCTCATCAGTATAACTTCGTTAACAACGGACTTGTCAATGCCGATCGTGCATGGAGTGCTGAGCTTGACGAGGTGAAGCGTATTTACCAGTGGGTGGGCTTCGATTTGAATACAACAAGCCGTCAGGTGAAGTTGACGAATAAGTATCTTGACCGCAATCTCAACCAGTTCTATCTTAAGTGGACCCTCCTTGCCGATGGTAAGCCTGTACAGGATGGTATCGTTAAGAAGCTGAATTGCGCTGCTGGTGGTACTGAAACCGTTGACTTGAAGTATAACCCTACAGCCTTTGCAGATAAGGAACTCTTCCTCAATATCGGACTTTATACGAAGGAGGCAACGAACTGGTGCGACCGTGACTATCCTGTTGCTGAGTTCCAGCAGCAGTTGGCACAGCGCACGGAGGTCCTCGATAAGGTGGATAACACAAAGGCTGATGCCCTTCACGCAACGAAGAATAGCGATGGTGGTTATACCTATGCGAACGGTAAGCAGAAAGTAACATTCGACGGACAGGGCAATATTACCCTTTGGGCATACGAGGGTAAGGACCTCTTTATGCAGAACAATGGTCCACGTTTCGACCGCTATCGTTGGATTGAAAACGATAACCCGATGGAGGCTTATGGTAATGATCCTACCGATAATGGCGTGAAGTCGCAGACAGCTACCTTCCAACTCTCTGACGATGGTAAGACGGCAACCGTGAATGTTACGCAGAACGGCAACTATGGTAAGGCTACTTATAAGTACACAATCAATGCAAACGGTACGATAGACCTCGCCAGTTCCTTTGAGGCACAGGGCAATGGCGCAAGACGTTTAGGCTTTAGTCTGAACTTCCCAAGCGACATGTCAAAGGTACGCTACTATGCACGTGGTCCTCGCGCAAGCTATATCGACCGCCTCGATGGCGAAGACTTCGGTATCTATGAGACGACAGTCAAGGATATGTATGAGCCTTTCGCACACCCACAGAGCAACGGCAACCGCATCGGATTACGTTGGCTCACCCTCACAAACAACGAGGGCAATGGGGTGAAGGTAGAGACATCGGGTGATGTTGCCTTCTCTCTGACGCCTTGGACAGACGCAGAATTGCGCACAGCACGCCACGAATGGGAGTTGCCAACATCTAATCGTGTCGTAGCACACTTTGATGCTATCCAGCAGGGTCTTGGTAACAAGTCTTGCGGTCCCGGTCCATTACCGAAGTATGAGATACAGAAAGGTAAAACCTACTCAAACATCGTGCGTTTCATCCCTTTTTCGGAAACGGCAGATGATACCCCAGACGGAATCTCTGCCGTAGTAAACTCAGCGACAACAATGGCACAAGTCTACGACCTCTCTGGTCGTAGACTTCCTGAACCTCCTGCCAAAGGATTTTATATTCAGGGTGGAAAGGTTCATGCTAACTAACGCCTTGCAGTCTTCACTGCCTATGATTTGACTGTAGGGTAGGGGCGCACGTGGTATTCATCATTCTAAGGAATGGGTGCCTCGTGCGCCTTTATATTTCAAAGTGGTAACTAAAAAGGTTTATGAAAAGTATCTTTCTTCCGTGTAGGGAGGGATAATAAAGTAAGCCAAAGCTATAATAATGCACCCTTCTTTCCGTTTTCAAAGAGTGTGCGGAGGCTTAGCACATGGCGTGTTGATGGTAAACACCATTGGTGCGGAGCCTTAGTAAGTTCACAGAAGTCGTCTCTGAAGGGGAGTGAAAGCATAAAAGCCTTGTTATGAAGTAGTAAATAAAAAATATCTTTATTATGAAACAAAAAACTAACTATCTATTTCCTTTAGCCATTATCGGCTTATTCTTCTTCTCTATTGGCTTTGCCTTGGGTATCAACTCTTATCTGATGCCAGTATTAGAGAAGTCAATGCACATCTCTGGTGCGGCTTCAAGTCTGTTGCTTGCAGCGACTTTCATACCGTTCCTCTTGTTCGGTATTCCTGCAACCCATTGCATTAAGGCAATCGGTTATAAGCGTACAATGGCTTTGTCGTTTGCTATCTTCGCAGCAGCCTTTGGACTTTTCATCCTCGCAGCGAAGCAGAACTCACTGACATGGTTCCTCATTGCGAGCTTCGTCAGTGGTGCAGCCAATGCCGTTTTACAGGCATCTGTCAATCCATATGTGACGATTCTTGGTCCGATGGATTCGGCAGCGCGTCGTATCTCTTGCATGGGTATCAGTAATAAGTTGGCTTGGCCAGTGACAACCCTCTTCATTACTTTGGTGATAGGTAAGGGTATTGGCGATACGCAACTCACCGATCTTTACATGCCATTCACCATCATTATCGGTATCTTTTTGCTCTTGGGTATTATCGCATTGATGGCTCCACTGCCAGACGTGAAGGCTGCAGGTGAGGACGAGAGTGAGCGTGGCGACGAGGCAGCAGTCAGTTCATACGCTGACGGTAAGACAAGTATTCTGCAGTTCCCACACTTGTTGTTGGGCTGTTTGGCACTCTTCCTCTATGTCGGTGTAGAGACTATTTCGCTCGCTACGGCAACAGGTTATGCACAGTCGTTAGATTTGGAGGGTGACAACTACGGATTTATCCCTTCAGTGGGTATGATTGTGGGTTATATCTGTGGTGTAATCTTCATCCCACGTTACCTCTCTCAGGCAGCTGCAATGCGTATCTGCGCTATCATTGCCCTCGTTGGTAGTGTGGCTGTAGCCGTAGTGCCAAACCCAGTTATCTCCGTTTATTGCATCTTCTTGATGGCTTTAGGCTGTTCATTGATGTGGCCAGCATTGTGGCCTTTGGCAATGGCAGACCTTGGTAAGTTCACAAAGTCGGGTGCTTCACTGCTGACCATGGCGATTGCCGGTGGTGCTGTGATGCCTTGGTTGCGTGGTGTTGTGCAGGATGCCTTTGCGAGCGGTACCGTTCTGTCTTGGCTACCAGAATCGAGTTTTTGTGGTATTATCCCTTGGATGAGAAGTATAATACAAAATGCACACGCATATCAAGTATCTTACTGGGTCAGCGTCCCTTGTTTCCTCTTCATCCTTTACTACGGACTCGTAGGCTACAAGATTCGGACGAAGAAGGAGGATTTATAAGGAGTTAAGGAGGATTTGATGTGGAGTTAAGGAGGGAAAGCTAAGGAGTTAAGGAGTTAAATGGAGTTAAAGGAGTTAAGACAACACCGCTAACTCATAGGATTGATGTGGAGTTAAGGAATTAAATGGAGTTAAAGGAGTTAAGACAACACCGTTTACACTTGCTTCTTTTTCTAATAAAAAAATTCCACTTTGTTCCTTTCGTCCCCTCCGTATTGTAAATAAAAATCAAGTCTTAAAAATAAAAAGAGCATGAATTGGCTTTCAATTCATGCTCTTTTCGCTTCTAAAAGGTGCCCTTTTAAACCCTTATTAACGCCCTTTTGAAGTCCAATTAACCTCCTCTTGTGATAATGTCTTGTAACTTGTTAACAACAAGATAGTTACAAAGGTATTCGAAATAGCGTTTTTTCGCTTAATTTCTACAAAGAGATTAAGGGATAATGTAAGGATATTTCACGCCAGTGTAATTATTAAACTTCACACAGAGGGACGGAGAGTACGGAGGGATATCAAAGCAAAACACTGGCAGTTACGGAGGCACCGTCGGTGCGTGGAGCGACGGAGATTGTTTGCTAATTCTATTAGCAATTTATATACAAAGCGTTTATCCCAAAAGAGTTATTAGAAATCTGTATGCTACACCTCCGTCGCTCTTTGTGCCATCGGCACCTCCGTGATATTGCCTTTATCTCCGTCCTCTCCGTAGCTCTGTGTACCTTATTATATAAGCGTTTTAGTTTATCACTCCATATTTCGGAAGAACCTGACTTTTGAAGTTGCTGTCACTGCTGTCAGGCTTAGGATATGTGTAATGTGCTGAAAGAGAGTTGGTTCGCTCAAATGTTAAAAGTGACAGCAAACAAAAAATAAACTTATAGACTACGAATGACTACGAATTTCTCTAATGACACGAATCATTATAGCTTACTTATTCGTGACATTCGTGTAATTCGTAGTTAACTTTATGCTTAGAACTATGAATGACTACGAATTTCTCTAATTACGCTAATATTATTGCGATGTAATTCGTGACATTCGTGTAATTCGTAGTTAGCTTTATGCTTAGAACTATGAATGACTACGAATTTCTCTAATTACGCTAATATTATTGCGATGTAATTCGTGACATTCGTGTAATTCGTAGTTAGCTTAATGCCTTGAGTAATAGTTTTTGAAGAATTAAAAAAAGCAAGTTGATAAGTTTGTTACAACTCATCAACTTGCTATCATATAACTTGTTTACTCGTCAACTCGTCAACTTGTTTACTCGTTTACTCGTCAACTTGTTTACTCGTTTACTCGTCAACTTTCATATCTCCTACCATCCCTTCTTGGTTTGGTAGCTTTGCTTAGTCTGATTATTTTGCTTCGTCTTTGAATCACTGCTAACGCATAGAGGACGGATGTTATACATGTTGTACTTAGGGTTGTTACCACTTCCGCTGCCGTTAACAGTACCTGGATAGAGCCAGCCATTGTTCATGTAGTAAGCTGAGAAAGCTGTTGCCTGTGCGTAGTTGCAGCGGTTAGCATCAGAAGTCCAGTAGTAAGCCTGACCACCTGGACGCTGGAGACGTGGCGCACCGTCGTTATACTCGGTGTAAGCACCAGCGAATGGGAAGAACACTCCCTTATCGATATCCTCCTTAGAGAACTTCTTCATATGTGTGTTACGCTCGTAGTATTTACCCACATAGATACCATTTGGACGGTTTGTGTTACCAATGATGTGGCCGTTCTTATCGAGTACCTTACCCTTCTTGCAAGCTGGAACGGTTGGATCGAAGAGCACACCGACGATGATGTTACAGCCGTCTTGATAATAACCAACATACTCACCCGTCTTTGCCATCAGGTTATCGAAGTCAGCCTTTGTAGGCATCATGAACTTACCATTAGAAGCATAATAAGCAAGGTCGCCATAGCATCTGTTCTGAATAACAGCCTGGAGATTACCCATATGATATGAATAATAACGTGAGTAGCTGTAGCTGTAATTGTTTGCACCAGCGATATTGCCCCAACGGAAATGGTCGAAAGCAGAGGTATTGAAGGCACGTGGGAGGAAGTCTGGATAGAGGTTGAATGGATCAGAATTGGTATAGAAGTAATCCCAAGCCTGCTTAGCAAGTCTGTAACCAGGAACCCAACCCTCTAAATTCGTGCAAGGCTCATACTGCAAGTTGTATCTTCCCCACTTTGTTCCGTCAATATCAATGCATGGATTACAAGATACGACAACATCTTCGAGATAGTATCTTGCACGCTGGCAGTTGAAAGGTTCTTTGATTTCGTGGTGGTATATTTCTCCATCTTCAGTTTCAACAGTAAGCACTGGAGCAAAATGTGTGTCAGGAAAGAGTGCTACAAAGAAGGTATCCAATGGTGCTTCAGCTTTTACGGTCAAGTTTCCCTTAGGAGCATATGTCATTTTACCTGTGGCAAGGTCAAACTCTGCCTTGGTGTAGACATTCTGAAGTGTCAAACTCTTAATCTTCTTCAAAGGCTGTCCCTTGTAATGTATAGTCACTCCAAAAATAGAGTACTGCTTATCAAAGGCTACATCTGCCAAGGCATTAACACCTTCAGACGAAATGTTCTTTACCTTATTCCAAGAGTAATCGAAGAATCTGAAGTTCTCAACGGTACCATTCTGATGCCCCTTTACAACTTCGCCCTTGTCATAAACTGTATTCTCATCCAATCCTAAATTCACAACCCCCAGACGTGTATCAGTCGCATCATATCTGTAAGGATAGAAAACTGCTAACTCATCGCCATCTTTCCAATGAACATTACCTACAAACTTAGAGAAAAATCCGCTCTCTGCAATAGACAGATAATCGTAATCCTTACGTGGAGAGGTAATGTTGTAAGCAATGAGACGATCGCCTTTATTCCATGTGATAGGCTTTGTAAGCGACACATTCGTACGTGTCATAGGTGCCTGCACCTCTCTAACTGTAAATGAACGAGTAGCCGAACCTGCCACAGCAGATTGTTCATCAGTCACTTCAGTAGAACAAGAAGCAAGTATTAAAGTGGTTGCACTTAGTAATAGTGTGTAAAAACTTTTAATGGTCATGATTTTAAGTTTTTAGTTACTTGTTAAATGTTAGAACGTTAATCTTCAAAATTGGTGAAGTAATCCTCTTTTGCTGCAGGATAAGGAGTGCCTGCCTTTACAGAGCCCGACTGTCCAGTAGAAGGGTTGCTAGGAGGACAAGGAGGACAACCTGGATTAAAACCACCATTATGTCCACCGCCACCTTTACCTTTACTTTCACTCGCTAAGAGACTTTCAAACTCAACTTTTGTACACGCTGTGTACGGTTTCAAATAATTCTTCATATAAATTCCTTTTTGGGTTATTTCAATTTTAATTTTTATGAATAATAGGTTCTATATATATACATTTTTTCGAGTCAAGTTCTATCTGAAGATGTAACAAGATATAGCAAGTTAACTTACGAAAATCTCTCCTTATATATAAGAGGTATTATACGCAAAATCCAGATATACTATACGCATTTTTTTTAAGTGTAACATAAACTTTGACGAAGCAAAGATATACAAAAAACGTATACACAATTATATTTCTATTGATAAAAATAACTAATAAAGATTTACGAATCTGACATTCTTAAATTACGTAAAATTCAGTGTTAAATAGACTTTCAAAAGCAAAAATTCTAACTAAAAAACACAACCAAAATACAACATAAGTTAAGCGATGGAACGAGGCTTAACCCCTTTAAGCATAAGAAGTTGGTTTGTTAAGTGTAAAAAATATACTTTTCGGGTGCTACTTAGGGTAAAAAGCTGGTTTAAAAAGAGATATAAAAGGCTTACCTTTTCCCTCATCAAGATAGTAGTAAAGTGCTACGGCTTTCCTATGTAATAAATATGCAGGTTATGAGGATGGGATTAACTTAAATTCTTTTATCTTAAAATGTCAATATCAGAATTGACTTAATCAGTAAAAGGGTGGGTGAGTAGCTACGAAACCATGTTAAAAAGCATATAACTTGCAAGTTTTTTTATACGAAAACTTAAAAACTTCTTTACATCTTAATATGCAAACTTATGCATATTTCACAACTTAAGAATCAGATTCCCCAATTAATCGAACGAAGTTCTTATCCGTATATCAGTGTTTATAAATACGACCACGTTGCGCATATGTACATATTACGGAGTCATATGAGACGATATAAAACAAAAACTTGCCAACGAATCGCACTTCACTGAGTTGTCCGAAGACAACTCAACGCTGTACGAGCGTTGGCAAGATTATATTTTAAACCTGCAGCTTTAAGAAGGGGATTTCCTAAAGAGAGGAGTTAGAATGCAGTTTACTGAAATGTACCTACATAGAATCCTCCATCGCTTTGTGCAGTATTTACAATAACCTCACTCTTTCTAAATTCTAACAAGTATGCCCAGTTAGAGTCGCCTGGAGAAGCACTTGATGACCAGTAATATCCACTCTGTCCAATATCTCTCAACTGACCATTATCATATCGACCTAAAGCTGGTAAAAAGAAGGATCTACTTGCAAAATAATAGTTTACAGGTGCACCTTGAGTAGGAGTCACTACCAATTTATAAAAGCTGTCACGCATATCCGTATATCCTGGACCTTGTTCAGGTTGGAATGATGTCAGCATTCTGATAAGTGATTTTTCACGGAACCACATACCACCCTTATACAAATGTCCCATTGCTGTCCACAGTTTATCATCATCCCAACGTGGATCACCATTCTTTACATACCATCCCAGCTCATTAGCATTAGGCAGATTCTTACAAGAAGACGTCGCGTCCATACGACCAAATCCTTCATTTTCATGGTAGTGGCGATTACTACCAAAAGTTGGGACATTTAAGTTGTCTTTACCTGCAAGTACAGGCTGCCATGGATTAGTAGAGTTCCACTCATGATCATTCCAGTAATTCTTCTGTGCATCCCACATGTAATACTTACTGCCGTCATAATCCGTTACATTGATATTGGCCGTCATATCATAGTAGTCGTTCTTCTCATAGTCGAACGCTGGATAGGTCTTAGTAATCGCACCCTCAACGTTTGTTGCATAGTCCTTAATCCAATAACGAACAGTCAAGGCGTGTGTACCAGGACGGATAACAACATAGGCACCATTGGTGTTTACATCTGCTGTGCTGGTATTCAAAGAGAAACCATTAGCATAAGAACCGCTACCCTTTGTAGTCATAGTAATACTCTTACCGCTTGCAGAACCTGTCAACTCACCTGTTGTTGTGTCAAGTGTGTAAGTACCAGTAATATCATTATCAGATGTTACCTCAATCTTTGTCAACTGACAATTCTTTACACCTGTATTGTTTGTAAATGGCTGGAACACGAGGATAGCTGCCTGGTGATCGAGACGGAAGTTAAATACACCGTTACCACCTGTAGCGTCTGCTGTTCCACAGTCACCTGCCTCACCAATATGTGTGGTGCTATTAGGCTGTGCCTGACTCTGTGCTGCAGAGATTGTTACGTTGTTGTTAAGACCATTCTTACCAGGGTAATATACCTTATAAGTTGTGCTGTTAGTGTATTTACCAGGAACCATAAACTTAAAGCTGGCAGTCTTCTCTGTTGGAGCATTGCGACTCTTGTTCCAAGTTCCGTTATCATCCTTTACATAGATATGATCACCAGCCTCCCAGAAGAAAGCACCGTTGTCATAGTTGAGTGATGTACGAGTTGCAGCAGCACCTGTCACGAATGAAGTAAGGTTGCTATTGTTTTCAGTGTTTGTTTCTACAGTGCTTTGTGCTACATCTTCATTAGAGCAAGACGCAAACACCATTACAATGCCACACAATGCTATTAATGATAGCAGGCGCACCTTAAAAGTTTGTTTTCTCATTATTAATATAGTCTTTTTTGCTTATTACTTATTTAATTAAAACTCTCTTTTGATTAATCTTCCCACAATGAAGTATGTCCATTACTTGACGAAGTCTCGCCACTAACCTCAAGCCACTCTATTTCTTCCTTTGCGCCAGTGGCAACAGGTCCTGGGCGGTGATTGCCAGGATTGTGCTGACTATGGAATGATGTATTTAATATAAAGCTCTCACTGTTGATGCTCATTATCTTTGTCTGAGGCTTCTGATATCCCAATTTAATCTTATTCTGTTTCATAACTTATGGTATAAATTGCTGTTTATTTACTTATTTTATTATCCTTATTCTCAATTTGTAGGATGTAAAAATGTTTACACTCACTCTTTAAAAGTGGGAGTATAAGGGTGATATTGAACTGGTATCTAATCCTTATTCTGTTATCCTAATTGAAGAACTTTATGCAGTTTCACACTGCTCTTTTTACCTTATTATTTAATATCAAGGCTTTGTTCGTTCTTAATTATATTTATCCCTAAATTACATCCTTTTAGTAATTAATTCTCATTTTCGGTTGCAAAATTACTGAAATAATTTCAATCTCGCAAGATTTTAATTAAAACAACCCTCACTTTTTTCATTTTTTCACTTGCTTTCTTTATGACTAACAAGCTCTTATAAGTAGTGAGAATGCGAAGTTATGAGGCTAAAAAGGGTATGAAGTTAAAGGCATTGATTAGAAATAGAATAAAGACTTATATACTTGTAGGGTATGACTATCCTTAATGAGGCGACCTTACAATGCGGGATAAACTACAAGTTAAAAGCAAATATATACTATGTCTATCCTTTTTCTACAAGCAAATGATTCTCATGCTAATTGATATTTGTAAACTATTTTTGTGCAACTCAAAACCAATACATGCTCTTTAAGCTTCTTAAAGACGCCTAATTGACTTGCAAAAGATGCCCTTTAAGACCCTTACTAACGCCCTTTTGAAGTCCAATTAAGCACCTTTTATGTTGCAAGTTTATAACCGATTGATTTTCTGTTGATTGCAAACTTGCTTTTTATCCGTGTTTTTGTCTTTATTTATAGCTGTTTTGTTTGAGATTATGTAATGATTTTTCAAACCTTTGTTTGCGGATTTTTAAAGGCTAAAAAGAAATGATTTTCAATGTTAGAGGGTGATAATAGGGTAGATAGTTGACAGTCTTAGCTATGTTTTTGTTTGATAAGTAACTTCGATTCTTCCGTTAAAGCAATACGAAAATCGTTCACACATTTAACGGAAGAATCAATAATTCTTTTGCGTTTCTATGATAAGGAAGAACTAAAATCAGAATTTCTCGTTTGGAGTGACATTCTTACATTTGAGTATATATAAGAATTTTCAGAGTAAAAATGTCATCTTAAAATAAACACATAATGATTTATTACTTGGTCTTATCGTTTCGTCTTGCCAAATAAATCAGCGTGTGTTCCTGTATTCATCATGAGCAAGGTCAATTCTGTGTTGTTCTGTTCCCATATAAGCAACCAGTCAGGTTGTATATGGCATTCCCATTGCCCATCCCTATTACCATGTAACAAGTGAGGTCTAAATTGGGTAGGAACTCTACCTTTAGTTACCAATTCGTTGATAACCTCTTTGAGTTTATCCATTGGCAGCCCACGCTTCTTGCATCGTTTGAGGTCTTTCTCAAACTGGTGTGTTGTCAAGAGTTTATATGCCATCAGATGCCTAACTTGGAAAACAATTCATCTGCATTAGCATACTCGTTGACACGCCCTTGTTCCTTGTCATTAAGTGCCTGTTCGTAAGCGGTGTGCTTAGTTGTGGTTTTATGTACCGTCCACCCCATACGTTTTACGAGCGACTTCAATAACGATGTATCAGCCTTGGGAATTTCCAAGGAATAGGTGTCTGTTATTGTACTATCTGTATTCATTACTTGTCCTCCTGTATTTTTATTTATATTGCAAATATAGTCTTTTCTTTTGAGAGGTGCAAGAGAATAAAAGAAAAAGCACCAAATGATAATTCAAATGATGCTTTATAAAAGTATCCTCATCAGTACGTTATAATTACTACTTTAATTCATAATTCATAATTCACAATTCATAATTATGATTACCGATATAGCTCAAGGGTTAAACTCAAATCATAAAGTTCAATGTTCAAACCTCAAAGTTCAAAGTTAATAGTTCAAATCATAAAGTTCAAAGTTCAATGTTCAAAGTTCAATGTTCAAAGTTAAGTTCCACTTGTTTCTTTGTCGTTTGAAATAAAAATCGTAACTTTGCAGCCAAATTATTATATAATAAGGTATTAGAAAAAGATGATTACACTTTCAAACCTTGCTATCCAATTCGGCAAGAGAGTTCTATACAAGGACGTTAACTTAAAGTTTACACCAGGTAATATTTACGGAGTCATTGGTGCCAATGGTGCTGGTAAATCAACCTTGCTTCGTGCCATTTCTGGCGACTTGGAGCCAAATAAGGGAACAGTAGAGTTAGGACCGGGTGAGCGTCTGTCGGTATTGGAACAGGACCACTTCAAATATGATGAGTATAAGGTAATGGACACGGTCCTCATGGGGTATGATGCACTTTGGCAGAACATGAAAGAGCGTGAGGAACTTTATGCTAAGCCAGAGATGACTGAGGAGGATGGTAATCGTGCTGCCGACTTAGAGTTGAAGTTTGCTGAGATGAATGGATGGGAGGCTGAAAGTAATGCTGCACAGTTGCTCCAGAACCTTGGCGTTAAGGAGGATTTGCATGAGAAACAGATGTCACAGCTCTCAAATACTGAGAAGGTGCGTGTGATGTTGGCTAAGGCTCTCTTTGGTAAGCCAGAGAACTTGTTGCTCGATGAGCCTACTAACGACCTCGACCTTGAGACCGTTGAATGGTTAGAGGATTATCTCGGTGAGATTGACGAGCATCAGACAGTATTGGTTGTATCGCACGACCGTCACTTCCTTGACTCTGTCAGCACACAGACAATCGATATCGACTTCGGTAAGGTAACCGTCTTTGCAGGTAACTACTCATTCTGGTATGAGAGTTCACAGTTGGCTTTACGTCAGGCTCAGAACCAGAAGATGAAGGCTGAGGAGAAGAAGAAGCAGTTGGAGGAATTCATCCGCCGATTCTCTGCCAATGTTGCTAAGAGTAAGCAGACAACATCACGTAAGAAGATGTTGGAGCGTCTGAACGTAGAGGAGATTCGTCCATCAAGCCGTAAATATCCGGGTATTATCTTCTCTATGGAGCGCGAACCAGGTAATCAGATTCTTGAGGTTGAGAACTTGAAGGCTGTTGATGAGGACGGAACAGTACTCTTCGATAATGTGAACTTCAATATTGAGAAGGGACAGAAGGTAGTCTTCCTTTCTCGCAACTCAAAGGCTATGACTGCGCTCTTCGAGATTATCAATGGTAATCGAGAGCCTGATGCTGGTACATATAATTGGGGTGTGACAATCACTACGGCTTATCTCCCATTGGATAATACCGAGTTCTTCGATTGTGATTTGAACCTCGTTGACTGGTTGTCACAGTTCGGACCAGGTAACGAAGTGGCTATGAAGGGCTTCTTAGGTCGTATGTTGTTCAAGCAGGAAGAGGTTGAGAAGAAGGTGAACGTACTCTCTGGAGGTGAGAAGATGCGTTGTATGATTGCACGTATGCAGCTTCAGAATGCCAACTGCTTGATTCTTGATACGCCAACTAACCACCTTGACTTGGAGAGTATTCAGGCGTTTAATAACAACCTGATTGGCTTCAAGGGTAATATCCTCTTCAGTTCACACGACCATGAGTTTATTAACACCGTGGCTGATCGTATCATTGAGTTGACTCCAAAGGGTACCATCGACAAGCTGATGAGCTACGATGACTATATCCATGATGAACAGATTAAGGAGCAAAAAGCAGGAATGTACTAAGATTGTCAAAACATGGCATACTATTTGCAAGGTATGCCATGACAAATAGTGCAATAAAATTATGAGTAAGAAAGAGAAAAATATAAAGATTGAAGGCGAAGAGCTGGAGTTGAATAACGAAGAAACAACCCAGAACGGCGCTGAAGCACAGGCGAAATATGCTAACGGAGAGGAGACTCCTACAGAGGAAGAACTCGACCCATTGGCAGCTGCACAGAACGAAGCTGAGCAGTGGAAAGACAAGTATATCCGTTTGGTTGCCGAATTTGAGAACTACAAGAAACGTACACTGAAGGAGAAGTCAGAACTGATTCTCAACGGAAGTGAGAAGACTGTAGCTGCTATTCTGCCTATCCTTGACGACTTTGAGCGTGCTACTGCCGATAAGACAGAGGACCCACAGGCGATTAAAGAAGGTTATGAACTTATCTATAAGAAGTTTTTGAAGGCCTTGGAGACACTCGGTGTACATAAGATTAAGACCGATGATGCTGACTTCGATGTCGACTACCATGAGGCTATCGCTATGGTTCCTGGTATGGGCGACGATAAGAAGGGTAAGGTTATCGATTGTGTACAGACTGGTTATACGCTCAATGACAAGGTTATCCGTCACGCAAAGGTAGCAGTAGGACAGTAGTAAGATGGCAAAAAGAGATTACTATGAGGTACTCGGAGTAAGTAAAGGTGCCTCTGAAGACGAGATAAAGAAAGCATACAGAAAACTTGCTATTAAGTATCATCCTGACCGTAATCCGGATGACCCTGAGGCTGAAGCAAAGTTTAAAGAGGCTGCTGAGGCTTATGATGTACTGCACGATTCACAGAAACGCCAACAGTATGACCAGTTTGGCTTCGATGCTCCTGGTGGTGGCTTTGGTGGTGGTGGTCCCTTCGGTGGAGCTGGTGGTTTCTCTATGGACGATATCTTCTCTATGTTTGGCGATGTGTTCGGCGGACATGGCGGCGGATTTGGCGGCTTCGGAGGTGGCGGTCATCAAGCCCCTAAGTACCGTGGCTCTGACCTTCGTTTAAAGGTTCGTCTGTCGTTACAAGAGGTTGCTACGGGCGTTACCAAGAAGTTTAAGGTGCGTAAAGACGTTCCTTGCGAACACTGCCACGGCACTGGTGCTGAGGAGGGTAGCGGAACAGAAACTTGCCAGAACTGTCATGGTTCGGGTGTTGAAATCCGTACACAGCAGAGTATCTTTGGTATGATGCAGACCCAGACTACCTGTCACGTATGTAATGGTGAGGGAACTATCATTAAGAATAAGTGTACTCACTGTCATGGTGAAGGCGTTGTAAAGGGCGAAGAAGTTGTTGAAATCAACATCCCAGCGGGTGTTGCTGAAGGTATGGTGGTCAATGTTCCTGGCAAGGGTAACGCTGGTAGACACAATGGTGTGGCTGGTAATATCCAAGTATATATCGAGGAGGAACCTAACGACACCTTCATTCGTGACGGACAGAACGTCATCTATAATCTCTTGCTCGACTTCCCAACAGCTGCCTTAGGAGGTCAGGTGGATATCCCAACCATTGATGGCAGCAATGTAAAGATTAAGATTGAACCAGGAACACAGCCAGGTAAGACGCTCCGCCTACGTGGTAAGGGTCTTCCAGCCGTACAAGGTTATGGCAACGGTACTGGCGATTTAGTGGTTCACATCAGTATTTACGTTCCAAAGGAGTTGAATAAAGAGGAGAAGAAAATCATCGAAGACTTACGCCAAAGCGAAAACTTCCGTGGTGATAACAGCACTAAACGCTCTATCTTCGAGAACTTTAAGAAACTGTTTAGTTGAGCAAGTTGACGAGTTTGACGAGTTGACAAGTGAACAAGTTGCTTGTAGACAGAGTAAATAAAAGACAAAGTAACAGATGAACATATCTTAAGTTGACGAGTGAACTAACAAGTTGACGAGTAAACAAGTTTTTAATAAGCAATGAGTTTACAAATAGAATTGAGATAATGATTATATGCCCCATTAGACTTCTTTGGCTAATGGGGCTAAATCATTTCATCACCTATCATCACCCTTCATCACCTATCATCACCCTTCATCATCCTTTCATCACAATTCATCAACACCCAACACCCATCACCCACCACCCATGACTTACCAAGAAACCGTAGAATATCTATTCAATAGCACACCCGTCTTCGAACACGTCGGGGCATCTGCTTACAAAGAAGGACTCGAGACAACAAAGGCTTTGGACGAGCACTTTGGTCATCCACATACCCACTTCCTTTCTATTCATGTTGCAGGAACCAATGGAAAAGGTTCATGCTCCCACACGTTGGCAGCTATCCTCCAAGCTGAAGGATATAAGGTCGGACTCTATACCAGTCCTCACCTCGTTGACTTCCGCGAACGTATCAGAGTCAATGGAGAAATAATTTCAGAACAGGAGGTTATTGACTTTGTTGAACAGGAACGCAACTTCTTTGAGCCACTGCACCCTTCTTTCTTTGAACTCACAACAGCCTTAGCTTTCAAGCACTTTGCTGAGCAGAAGGTTGATATTGCTATCATTGAAGTGGGCTTAGGTGGTAGACTCGATTGTACTAACATTATCACTCCTATTTTATCGATTATCACCAATATATCACTCGATCACACCCAGTTCCTCGGTAATACGCTCGGAGCTATCGCAGCAGAGAAGGCTGGTATTATCAAACATCGTGTTCCTGTCGTTATTGGTGAGTCTGTCCCTGAAACACAGATTGTTTTCAAGGCAAAAGCACAGAAAGAGGATGCCCTCATTGTCTTTGCTGAAGACATCCCTGCAGTGCTTTCTTCTCATCCCAACCCTGATGGTGGTATCGCTTATCAGACTCGTTTCTTTGGCGATTTTGTGGGCGAATTGGGTGGTAGCTACCAAGAGAAGAATGCTAACACGGTCTTAACAGCCGTCATGCAACTGTATAATAAAGGTGTCATCAAGAACGCAGAGAGTATTGCTAAAGGCTTTGCCAATGTTTGCGAGCTGACGGGTTTAATGGGTAGGTGGCAGAAACTACAGGCTAACCCATTAGTGATTTGCGATACAGGACACAACGTTGGCGGATGGACTTACCTCTCCCAACAAATCAAACGTCAACAATGTAAGCAGAAGCGCATTGTTTTTGGTATGGTGGATGACAAAGACCTTCACGCGGTTATGTCCATGCTCCCCGATGATGCCATTTACTATTGGACACAACCGAGTACGCATCGTGCCTTCCCAGCAGAGAAGGTTGCCGCAACAGCCAACGACTACGACCTACACGGAAAGGTCTTCCCAACCGTCCTCGAAGCCTACCAAGCTGTCCTTCAAGATGCTGACGAACAAGATTTTATCTTCGTTGGCGGCTCCAGCTATGTGGTTGCCGACTTGCTGACAAGCCTACAAAAGAAATAGCAAAAGACCCTTCTTTATTAACCCCATATTACTAAATAAAGTTTGATTTTAGTTTGCTGTCACTTTTAACACTTTACCTTAGATGCTTATAATCAACGCATTATAAGTATACAAGAAGTGACAGAAGTGACAGCAAAGTTGATTTTCATAATATCACGACCTCTCATTAGATGTTGGCAGTACTATGTCTTGTGAAATTTTAATTCCTCTTTCATTGCGAATTGCTTTCCATAACTTTGCAAAAGTTACCGACTAAAATATGTTAACGCACAACATTTAATTTACCTCCAAACAGTCAAAAAAGTAGGGGGTATTGTTGCAAAAGACAGATAATTTCCATAACTTTGCAAAAGTTACCGACTAAAATATGTTAATATGACCATTCAAGAACAGATAAAACAACGGATAGACGAAGCTGAACCAGGAACGGTTTTCTTTGTCAATGACTTTGCTGAGTTTGATAATGAATATGTCAGTAAGTTATTATCGACGATGAAAGGTTTTGGTGTTCTTGAACGCCTCGCAAAAGGCATATACTATAAGCCGATAGTAACTAACTATGGCAATGTATATCCTTCGGCAGAGAAGATTGTAAAACTGATCGCAGAACATGAAAATGCGGAGATTCTACCAACAGGAGAATATGCTTTGAACGCCCTTGGTTTGTCAACACAGGTTCCGATGAAGGCAATCTATCTAACAACAGGATCGCCGAGGACTATAACTATAGGGAACAAGAAAATAAGACTGAAGCACAGAACTCCCAGCACATATTCGTATCACAGCAAGTTAATGCCATTACTTGTTTTAGCACTCAAGGCAAAGGGGCAATCAAACATAACTTCTGCTGATACAAATAGAATTGAGAAGTTAATCTCTGACTCAACCGAAAAGCAACAGATAAAAACGGATTTGGCAACAGCGCCAGTCTGGGTTCGCAAGTATATAAAACCAATAATAGAAAAGTATGAGCATTTGGCAAGATAAGACAATCGAAGAGCGTATCGCAATCGTACAGAATACAGCATTGAGAACAAATATAGAGGACTTGGCTATAGAGAAGGACTGGTGGGTAACGATTACCCTCAAAGCACTTTTCTCTACGTCATTTTCGGAGTTCCTGCTTTTCAAAGGCGGAACAAGTCTTTCTAAAGGTAAATGGGAGAACATTGATTTAAGAAGGTTCAGTGAGGATATAGACATATCTCTTAGCAGAAGTTGGTTTACTGAAACGGAAGAAAAACAGAAGCTATATCCTTTTGCCAAGTGCGAGAATAATAATCAACTGAAAAGCTTGCGGAAGGCATCGAGGGAGGTTATTTTCGAGCGACTTTCTCCTGAGTTAAATGAGCAACTTGCAAAATTGGGAGCTAAAGATTTCTACGTCGAGAATGTAAAGAGTATCATGCAAGACGGTGTTGAGATTCCTATTGATACAGACCGTGACCCAGTAGTGCTGAATGTTGTCTATCCCAGCATCTTAGATGAAACAAATGAATACATTCAGCCAAAGGTCAAAATCGAAATCAGCTGTATGTCTATGGATGAACCTTTTGAAAACCGAGCATTAACTTCACTGATTTATGATACTTTTAACGAAGTGGATAATGCTACCCAATGCTTTGTTCCTACGGTACTTCCTATCTGGACCTTTTTGGAAAAGGCATTATTGCTTAATGAGGAATATCAGAAGAAGTCGCCCAGAAGCGAAAGAATGAGCCGTCACCTTTATGACTTGGAGAGATTGATGGACACCTATTCAGAAACAGCTATCAACGACTCAGAACTTTATAAAAGTATCATAGAGCATCGCAAGAAATTCTATCATATCAGTTCTGTGGATTATGACTCTGATAAGCGAGAGAATATTAAGATTTGGCCTACTGGAGAGATAGAAAATTTGTTCCGAGATGATTACAAAGCAATGATAGAGTCATTTATTTATAACGAGAATCCATTGACTTTTGACCAACTGCGGGAAAGAATTCTATTGTTAGAGGATAAATTTCGAGAAAACACATAGTACCGAAGCAAGATTATTTGGTTCAATGAAGGTGGAATTAGGTGGAGGCTACCTGGTGGTACTTATGAGATGCCATCTCTCAACAATAACTATCTTGAAAAAAGAAGCAAAATGCTGCATAAACTTTTTATAGAAAAACATTTTATAACAAATTTTGTTTATCTTTGCATTTGAACTTCCATAAATCAAAAATATTACTTATATAAAAGTACTAATATGAAACAAATTTACATCTTATTAATAGCCCTACTCATAAGCTTATCAGCTAATGCAGAAAAGTCTGGTACTTGTGGACCGAATCTGAAATGGGAACTTGCCAATGATGGTGTATTAACCATTACTGGAGAAGGAGAAATGACGGATTATTCATATTCAAATCGAAGCCCATGGTACGGTCAACATATTAAACGAATTATAATTGACGATGGTGTTTCGACAATTGGTAATGAGGCTTTCGATGATTGCTATACTCTAACATCTGTAACCATTCCAAATAGTGTTACGAAAATTGGTACTTCAGCTTTCGCTACTTGCATCGCTCTAACATCTATAACCATTCCAAATAGTGTTACGACTATTGGTACTTCAGCTTTCGCTATTTGCATCGCTCTAACATCTGTAACCATTCCAAATAGTGTTACGACTATTGATGCTGCAACTTTCAGCGGTTGCAGCGCTCTAACTTCTGTTACAATTCCAAATAGTGTTAAGGATATTAGCGAAAGAGCTTTCAGCCATTGCAGCGCTCTAACTTCTGTTACAATTCCAAATAGTGTTAAGGAAATTGGAAAATATGCTTTTGCCGAGTGCAACAATCTAAGATCTATAATACTCGGCAATAGTGTTACGACAATTGACGATTACGCATTCATCAGTTGCAGCTCTCTAACTTCTATCACCATTCCCAATAGTGTTAGAGAAATTGGCTACGCTGCATTCAGCTATTGCAGAGCTCTAACTTCTGCAACAATTGGAAATAATGTTACAATAATTGAAGAAAAAACTTTCTATTCTTGTAACGCTCTAACTTCTGTAACCATTGGTAATAGTGTTACGGAAATTGGCTACGCTGCATTCAGCGATTGCAGCGCACTAACTTCTGTAGCTATTGGTAACAGTGTTACGACAATTAGCTGGGAAGCTTTCTACAATTGCAGTGCCCTAACTTCTGTAACCATTCCAAATAGTGTTACGACAATTGGACAGTTTGCTTTCGCAAATTGTAGCGCGCTAACTTCTGTAACCATTCCAAATAGTGTTAGATACATTAGTGACTGTGCTTTTTCTGGCTGTCGTAAACTGAAACAATTTATCATCCCAAACTCTGTAACTACACTTTGTAAAGGTCTATTGGCTAATTGCACTTCTTTGGAAAGCATAAGAATTCATAAAGATGTAAAGGAAATTGAAAAAAGCGTCTTCGACGGATGTACTAATGTTACACAAATTTCGTGTGAAGCAATCGTACCACCAACTTGTGGTTTAAAAGCTTTTCATCATATTGACAAGAGCAGTTGCAAACTATTTGTACCTAAAGCCAGCATTGATGCTTATAAACAAGCACCTCAATGGAAAGAATTCTTCTTCATCGAGAGTACTACTGGCATTACAAACTCTGTTTATAATAAAGCAGGACTTGCTGATGTCTATACAATAGATGGAACAAAACGGCTAAGTAAAGCAAGCACTGACGAAATTAATGCTTTGCCTAAGGGTGTTTATATTGTCAATGGTAAAAAGATAATCATTAAATAACAGACACATCGGTTTTCCTAAGCCACACCATATATTTTTACTTGTTGTATGTTCGTCTGACAAAGAAATAAGAATAAGAATAGAAACTTACAGTAAAACATCGACGGCTTATACAGAAAACCTTATTACTATAGAGCAGCAAGTGAGCAATCATTTGCTGCTTTTTCATTTACTTTCTTGCAAATATTAATGCAAAGAGTTATATTTGGTTTTTCCGAAATATGGGGTGATACCTTTTGAGATTAGAACTTTGAAGAAAGGTCACACAGAGCAAAGGAGAACACAGAGGTTTTATATCGTTGCAATCGTTAGACACAGAGGCACCGTTGGTGCGTGGAGGAACAGAGGATATTTACGAGTTTTATTAATGTTTTTGTCTACCTCATTACAAAGCAGTGGTTTGCAATATTTCTTAAAATGTTTATTATCAAAGTTATCAGCAACACGTACACTACGGCTCTGTCGCTCTTTGTGCCTTCGGCACCTCCGTGAGAATGTCTGCTTTCACCTCCGTGTTCTCCCCCTCTCTGTGTGCCTTTTATATGTAGTAGGCTTGCTTTATCACTCCATATTTCGAACGAACCTTTTATCTTTGATATGCACTACAAATATGCTATTTGAAAGACTGCATCAGTGGCATCAATACCTTTTCTTGCAGCTCTTTTCTATCAATAGCGGGATACATATCATCTCCTTTGTTTTGAAATGAAGGTGTAAGACAAATAATGTAGACTCTGCCGTTTATAAAATATGGAACAGCATACAAGGGAGCCTCGCATTCTTCTATCATGAAATACTCCTTGTTGATGACTGGAAATCTCCACCCCGCCTCTGCAGACTCCAAGGCAACGATTGCTACTACATCTTTCTGTAGACTGTCTTTAAGCAGCCATACATCTTTTGTTGTAATCGAAAAAGGATGCTTAAGCCACTTGGCGTCCAGCCCCTTCACCACCGCTTTGATAAGCCATGTATTTGCTTTGTCTTTGTGTAGACCAGTAAAAGCCTTACCTGTCCATCGAAGTTTATAAGTGTTTTCTACAGATATAATGCTGTAAGTTGGTGTAGACTTCTGCCCTTTGACGTTTTGTTGTAATTGCTTATTCTGATTTTGTTGTGAATTATCTTTTGCCGACGATGAGACCGTCTGTGCTGTACAATTACAAAGTATGCAAACCAGACCTACGAAATATAATGCTAATCTCTTCATACTACTGTTATATTTTAAACCTAAACTGATTTGACATTGGAGTAATAGTTGGCTTTGGAGCTGCCTCAATCTCTCTTTAGATAACTTTCCCGCCTTTATCAATCTGTGAATAAATTAAGCGTAAAGATAGTTTTTCCACCTTATACAACATATTTTTGTGCATTAATTATTCTTAATTATTAGTTTTCTTGAAGTTCTGAGAAAGAATGCTGAAAGTGATACTCCTTTATACACTAAAGGCACCTACGTTAGTCGATAATATCCCGGCTCTCTAAATTCTTGCGGTACACATCGCACATATACTCATAGAAAAAGATCTATAGCTGCCATACTTCCACAACTTCTGTGAGAAGATGAACACAATTATGATTAATGCCAAATATCAATGTTCAAACCTCAAAAATCAAAGTTATTTAGCATCAAAATTCATTACAAATTTTCGAGCAAAAGGTTTAAAATAAAGGATGAAAGCACGTGTAAAAAGCGGATTTGTAACTAAAAGGTAATCAGACTGTTATAAAATAGTAAAGTAAAAGGTGCTTAATTGTACTTCAAAAGGGCGTTAGTAAGGGTCTTAAAGGGCATCTTTTATAAGCCAAAAGGGCGTTAATTGAAAGCCAATTAATGCCCTTTTAATTTCCTGCCTTTGAATTTTATTTACAAAGCTCTCCTCTTTTATAGAAACAGCATAGCAACAAAACTCTTCTTTGATCACATCAAATCATTCAAACCTAAAAGTCGGGAGATAAACAGAAGAGCTTTGCTGACTTTGATGTTTGAATTAGGATAATAAGGTGTTGATACCAGCTTTTCTTAAAAAAAATGTTATCTTTGCAATGAAATAATCCAAAATAAGATGGCAGTAAAAACGGCAAAACAAGATTTAACTTTGAAAGCTTTCCCTGAAGAAATAACAGAAGATGGGGTAAAGATTTATGGGGAGACATCTTATGAAAATCAGATGGCTGTTCTTAGCCATTATCTACATAATGCAGGAAACGAAGAAACCAAGGAAAGAAAAGAAGAAATTATCTTGGCTATTCGTAGTTTCTTGCAACGTAAGAAAGCACGAGAGAAAAAGTCTGTTGATGATGATTTGACGGATGATGAAGTGTGGGCTGTTGCCGAAAGACCAGCAGAGTATAGTCTGTTTCGTGAATTCTTTCAAGTGCCTTTTCCTGCTCCTGAAAAACCAAAGTTTACCTTTATAGACTTGTTTGCAGGTATTGGTGGCTTTAGAATTGCCCTACAGAATTTAGGAGGTAAATGTGTTTATTCTTCTGAGTTTGATGCTAAGGCACAAGAAACTTATCTTGCCAACTATGGTGAGATGCCTTTTGGTGATATTACAAAGCCATCAACAAAAAGCTATATTCCTCAAGAGTTTGATATTCTCTGTGGTGGCTTTCCCTGCCAGGCATTCTCTTTGGCGGGAAGACGACTTGGCTTTAAAGATGAAACACGAGGAACGTTGTTCTTTGAAATAGAAGAAATACTTAGAAGACATCAGCCCAAAGCCTTCTTTCTTGAGAATGTAAAGGGGCTGGCTATTCATGATAAAGGGCGTACACTTGAAACGATTTTGACTCATTTGGATAACGCTGGTTATGATGTTGTACCACCACGGATTTTGAATGCTATGGATTTTGGGGTACCACAACATCGAGAACGCATATATATTATTGGTTTCCGTAAGGATTTAGGAATAGATATAACAAAGTTTCAATATCCCGAGCCACAGAGCGTGGGTAAGCTCCGTCCAAAGTTCTCCGACGTGATGGAGGAGGATGTTCCCTCTGTGAAATATTATCTATCAACAGTTTATCTTGATACGTTGAAACGGCACAGAGCACGCCATGAAGCTGCTGGGCATGGTTTTGGTTACGAAATTATTGACACTGGTGGTGTTGCTAATGCAATTGTTGTTGGTGGTATGGGGAGAGAGCGCAATCTCATTATTGACCCTCGCTTGAAGGATTTTACACCTATTACACGTATAAAAGGTGAAGTAAACCGTGAAGGTATTCGTAGAATGACTCCTCGGGAGTGGGCACGACTTCAAGGTTTCCCAGACAGCTTCAAAATTGTTGTTGCTGATGCATCTGCTTATAAGCAGTTCGGTAACTCCGTGGCTATACCAGCTATTCAGATGACGGCAAAGAACGAACTTGAGTTATTAGGATTAATCTAATTCAAAATACACAATTCAAAATGACAAAGACTGCAAACAAAGGAGAGTGGAGTGAATTATACGTACTTCTTAAACTTTTAGGGGAAAAGAAGGTTTATGCGGGTGATGGTGAATTAAACAAAATAGAGAACTTGTTTTATCCAGTTCTGAAAGTGTTACGTGATGAGCAAAATATTCATTATGAATATTCGTTAGACGATGATATTGTTATTATATCAGAAGAAGGAAAGGAACTTTTGCGTAAGTCGGTGTCTGACTTTCTTTATCAGGCTAATGTGTTGCTTGATGTCATCCGAAAGGAAAAAGGAACCTTTGCTATTCCTGAGATTGAACAATTTATGAAGGAAATTCATAGTAACAAGATAAAAGCAGAGTCGAAGGAGAAGAAGGATATCACGATTGTTATTCATGACCTCCGTACAGGTATGACTCCAACGCTTGGTTTCAGTATAAAATCGCAATTAGGAGGTAACTCAACTCTCTTTAATGCTGGAAAAACAACGAATCTCACCTTTTCCATAGTAGGTCATACCTTTACAGAAGCAGAGATAGATGCGATTAATGCAATTGATACGTCAAGCAAAATCAGAGATCGGGTCAAAAAGATAAATGAGTTGGGAGGTACGCTATGCTTTAAGATGATGGATGATGCAATCTGCTATAACAACTTTGTTCTTATTGATAGCTGTCTGCCTCACATCATGGCTAATATTCTTGTTGAAAGCAATCAAGCTAACACAAAGAACTTAAAAGAGGTGACGGAACAGGTTGCTACTATAAATCCATTAAACTATGACACTACGTACAATCAACAGTTCTACACCCATAAAGTCAAAAACTTTTTAGTGGCAGCTGCTCTTGGAATGGTTCCTCATACGCCATGGAATGGAACCTATCAAGCTAATGGAGGTTATCTCGTTGTGAAAGCTGATGGCGATGTGCTCTGTTACCACTTCTACGATCGTAACCTCTTTGAGGATTATCTTTATTGCAACACTAAGTTAGATACACCTTCATCAAGTAGATACGAATTTGGTAAGCTTTATAAGAACGAAGCTAATGAACTTTGCTTTAAGCTAAATCTGCAAGTAAGGTTTAAGTAAGTGATGCTGTCATAGATATGATATACGACTCTGTCTATCTTACCTTTTTTTCTTCTTATACTCAATGTGAAAGGCTGCATCAAAATAGATTGCTCTTACTTTGATACAGCCTTATTATCCTTTCATCCTTTTACCTTTAGTCGCTTCTAATACCTTGCAACCGTTTCTTAATCGTTACTTTATAGCGTTGCCCTTCTCATCTCGTCTTGATAGTGATGCGACTTTTACTTCAAAGTCTGCGGTTGTGTTGTTGTCATCCACGTATTTCTTACCATCCCACTTTCTTACCAGCGCAAGGCCAGAAGAGATGGGGTAATCGCTTTGTTTTAGGCTGGAGAAAGAGACGTCGGTAACGGCATTGTAGCCCCTGTCTAACTTGCTTGGACGCATTTGGAACATACGACGTGGACAGATGGTGATGCAGTCGATGACGCACTCTAAGGGTACTTCTATGGCATAGAAATCGCCGTGAGCACTACTGGTGACGGTGATGTAATGCAGATAACCTTTGCTATCCTTTGTTTCGGCATAGTTCTTCTTGAATTCCTCTGGTGTCCAAGGGAGTTTTATCAAGGCTATACCGTTGCTTTCAGACACACGAGAGAAGTCATAAGAAGGTCCGATATTACCGCTGGCGTCGTTAGATGTGAGGATAGCACACATATCAGGTACGTTCGGATTGTTCTTCTGTCCGGGGTCATAGTTGATGTTTGTCCATTCAAAGTCGGCTTTGCTCAAATCTAAAAAGGCATTCAATCCGCCATACATACTCAGGTCCTCGCCCTCTAACTCAGCCTCAAATTTAGCCTTGTGGTCGATGGCATACTTTGCGACGATGATGGTCTGGCCCGGTTTGACAGGATAGTCATTGCCCTTGCCAGGGAAGTAAGAGATACCCGATGCACCATAATAACGATTGACGAAATCGTCTTTTGGTGCGAACTGAATGGCTTTGCTTGGATCGATAGCATTGACACACAAGGCTAATCCGTCAAGATATTTCACCTCGTCCGTAGGGTTAAAGATGGTGATATACTGATCGTCATTGTACATCTGGTTCATATTCTTCATTCCCCACGCACGTACATCACGATACCAATAATGCCCAACATAGAACACTTCCTTGATAATCAAGTGGTCTAACTTTGTCTTAGAAGTGGATTGCTTCACAGGCATTTCATTACGCGTACAGCTGTTCAGCCCCAAAAGCATAAGGCTAAAAAGCAGGTACGCAGTTATCTTCTTTTTCATCATTTGTTTTCTTCTATTTATGTTTATATCATTGTGAGCAGTGGGAGGGACTATTGCCACGAGAGGAATAGATTGTGAGTTACAGACGTATAGATACTTCCTTAGCGACGACACTGTCCTCTCCCTCTGTCCATATTACAAGAACCAGTTTCCGAAACCAGAGCCACCACCAATGCCGTGGGTCTGTACATTCTGCGAAGCTTCCAACGCATCTAATGATGACAAGCCTATTTCGTGACCTAAGTAGAAATAGAGTGGGTCGTTCGGGTCGATGGTTGTAGGGTCAGTATCAAAGCTACTGCAGAACACCTTGATAGGGATATTAAAGCGGAAAAGCTCCTTCCATTCTGAATCTGCCCCATACTCCTTTGGCTCGTCAGGGTTGTAAGCCTCTGAACAGATGAACGGACTGCGGAAGACATAGGTTGAATGGCGGTTAAGATACTCGTCCTTCGGTATCAATGCCTTCTTTCCTTTCGGGCATTTCATCACTCTTACAGACAGATAGAACTTTGGCAAGAGGTAAGACGGACGTGTATAACGGCCTGCCTCACCCGTTGCTGGGTCCAAACGACGTGTAATCTCTAATGGCCACTCTTGATGTAATTCATCGTTTTCATCGGCATCAATATCGAAATTGAAGTGTCCCTTCAGTCCTACACGGTCTTGGTCGTAAGGTGCAACCGCCCAGTCAGCATCCTCACGGGTCAACGGAGGGAGCAGACGTTGGTTGAACAACTCACGCGCTCCGTCAGCCATTGCGTTATGAATCCACGTATCACGATAGGTATATTCAAATATCTTCGGAGTCAGTTCGGCACGTTCCTTCCACGTTGTCTTATTCGCAAAGAGTGGAGAAGGCACCGGTGTCGTGTCGACAGTACCGCCCTTCTTCCAGTCACCAAACTTGTTCTTCTTTGGTTTCCACGTACCACGGCAGTCCATCACCTCGTAAGGATTACCCTTATCGTCGACCTCGCTCACCGTGAAGAATATCTGATACTCATCAGAGTGGTCGAGGATATCATCGTTCATCAGCTTACCTTCCTTATCGAAGAAGTAGAGGCAGAGTCCCCAACGCTTCAGTTTTCCACCGATGATACGGATGTAATCAGGTCCAGTCTTACCATCGCTCTGTTCAAGATACGTCACAGTACTTTGGCGTTGCACCTCAACCGTAGGCCATTTTGCTGTATTGTTGCGGATGATAACAAACTCCTCCTGCTTCCAAGGGGCGTTATGATAAACGAAGTTACCGTGCATCATACCGTCACCGTGGGAGTGTCCCTCCTTAAACATAGCCAAGCAGGTAGCCCAACCATTGAAAGCTCCGTCTGGATCGGGGTTATTCACCTGCTCAGAGACCTTAACCTTCGAAAGACTATCTACATAACGGTCTGCACCGCTACGTGCTAATCCCTTACTTTCTAAGGGGTTTTCGTTATAATCAACATGTACATTGCCAAACACAAAGTTGTCACATGAAGTGAAAACAGCGGCAACACATGATAATAAAAGAATGTTCTTGAATATCTTATTCATCTTCCCAATTCGTTTTTACATCAATACTACGTTATGTCTGTACTGTATGAAGAAGTCTTGTGGCTGTGTCAGCATACGCCAGAGCTGTGCCTTGTTGGCAGCAGGATAGAATCGCTTAACATCTTCAAAACACTTGTCTTCACCGTCCTTGGTATTGGCTATCACACGAACAGACAGCGGATAGTCGATATCAAAGCTATCCCAACCCGGTTGTAACTGGTTGAAATCCCATAGGAAGCTATGCTCGCTATTGTTCGTATTGCAGTACTTCGCAGGCTTTTCCGACTCTCCCACGTGCTGCTGTCCTTTGTTGAGAATATGGCAGATGCGCACCTGCAGCTGGAAAGCAATGTCTGATTTGTGGAACTGCATGATGCCCTTAAACCCCAAACGGTCCATGTCTGAGCCGACGTCTAAGCTACGTTTCTGATGCAGTAAACCCACAGTATGACCATAACGCTGGCGTGGTGACTCAGTGTCTGGGTCGGTGAAGTCATCGTTATAGGCTTCTGTAAAAAGTTTTCCGAGTTCTTCTTCCACTGGATCTGTGTCACGATACTCATAGGTAAAGACCTCTGGTGTAATCTTATTTAGCTCCATTGGATCAATAGTTTTGTAGAGATGATAGGTCTTTCCACCGAAGTTATAAGGCTGCAAAGCCTCTGGCTTACCCGATACCTCAATCGACTTCCATGCCAACTCACTATCGAACGGCACTAAATTCTGTCCCAACGTGTAGCCATCAGGCACATAGATGTTAGAAGTTGAGAACTTTGTGGCAGCTTCCATTGCTCCACCTTTCTCCTTAAAGGTGTATCGGTCATAATAAGTAGGTAGTGAAGCCAACGAACGTGGGTATGCCATTTGCAATCCACGGACCTCCTGTCCACGCCCTGCAGAGCTACTATCTGCCACCGCTTTGTTCAATGATGCGTTACCAATACCGAAGAAGTGTTGGTGAACAAGCAGTGTTGCGTTGTCTTCATCAGGAACGTTATAACCGTCTTTATCCTTCATGAAGGGATAACCTGAGAACTGATGGTTGATGAGCATACCGTTTTGATCGTAGTACTTCAGCTCCAATCCATAGTAGATATCATCTGAAGCAATCACATCAAAGCAGTCGCGCTCTGTCGTAATCGTCATCTGTCCGTCGTCATCTTTGGCAATATCAATCTCCTGCATGACTGGGATAGAGGTCGCACCACTGACAAGATGATAAGTGTTATAGGCTTGAATAGAGTCGTTTCCGTCTGGTCCAACACCAATCATTCCTCCCTTATAGCCCATTCTCAAGATGGCATGAACCGCATAAATCTGCTCATGTCCCTTCACATCTCGTTCAATAGAGGAAGGAGGAGCTTGTATAATCTTCTTGAAGAAATCGTCAACTTGGTCGTTAGAGCAACTTCCGAAGAGAAGTCCCACTGCTGCCGTGGCAAGTATGAGGCGTATGTCTTTATATAGTTTCATATTCTTTTTCAGCTAATTAGAACTTAAACAATGTACGTAAAGAGAAGTTTGATCCGCGCTCATGGGCGTAGTATCTGAAGCGGTCGGTGTACTCCTTATAGAGTGCGTTGAGGATGTTATCACCGACAATCATAAACTTCAACTCTCTATTCTGTGGTAACGCGATGCGGAACTCAGCCGTACCATTCAGTAGGAAATAGGCTGGTGGCGAGTCGGGAACGAGGTCTTTATCGGGATCAAAGCGGGTCTGCTTGGTCACGTAGATACCTGAGAGCGACAGCGACGAACGATACTTATGATTCTTCGTTAGCGGTAGGTCGTAGGTAGCTGATAGTCCGTAACGGTCTGATGGCATGAAAGGTAGCCAGTCGTTATGGGTCAGGTTGCGTGCAAACATCCATTCTCCCTTGCCGACAAAGGTCAGTCCTTGAAGTGGCTTCACGGTTGCTTCGATATCACCACCATAGAGTTTCACGTCGTCTTGGTCGTAGATAAACTTCGGATACTTACCACTTGGATGGTTGTGGAAGCGGTCCTTACCTGTTCCGATGTGGTCGTAGATATAGCTATTGATACGCTGGAAGAAGATACTTGGCTCTACAGAGAACCATGTGTTCCTATACTTCGTACCTAACACGAGTTTATAACCACGTTCACTGGCAAGATTCTTGTTGCCTACTACCCAATAGGAACCGTCTTGTAAGCCAATGGCATAGAGCTCGTTGATATCTGGTGGACGCCATGACCAACCGATATTCGCACGTGCATCCCACTTGTCACTGAACTGATAGTGGGTGGCAAGGCTCATGGTGAAGTTACTATAGAGTTTGAAGTCATCGTAGTAGGTGTAGTTGCTGAGGCTGCTATAGCCATTGACCGACAACACACGGAAGTCGTAACGCATACCGAGCGCACACTGCAACCTGCCAAACTCTGCCTTATGAAGGAAATATCCACCCATCGACAGGGCTGCAAAGTTAGGAACGAAAGCTGGCTGTTTCGTACCCGGATAGTTGAAGTTCGTTTGGTAGGTATTAGAAAGACCAGCGTCAGTTGTCATCTTCCATAGTTTCCATTTCGCTTGCCAAAGTACGTCGAACTTATAGGTTTTCAGCATCAGGTCCTGCACTGGAATCCAACTCCATTGTGTCTTCTTTCGGTTTTCAAACTCTTGACGGAGATTCTCTTGGAAGGATAGCGTGAAATTGAGGTGATGGTTGGGATTAAGTTCCCATTTCAGTTCCCCTTTCAACGTCACGTGTTGCGACTGCTGGAACGGCGGTTTGATTTCGTATGAGAAGGGTTTAACGGTCTCTGGATCAGGGCGTCCGTATTCAAATCGCTTGATCAACTGTGATAGGTCGGATATCTTACTGGCGTAATAGATTCCACTTCGCTGATAGTAGATACTTGAGAAGAGCGTTGCCGTGAGCTTCTTTCCTTGCCAACCAGCTAAGGCTGAGAAACTGATGGTGTTATATCCTGTGTTGTTCAGTACGTAGTCGGCTGTATGATAGTCGCCTCCTTTGGTGTACATTCCGTGTAGGCGCAAACCAAACTGCTTATAACCCGTCTCGATAGTACCCGATCCACTGAATCCACGCGCATTGGTATCGTAACCCATGTTGACGTTTCCATTCACCTTAATCTTCTTGTTTTCGTAGGGTAGGGGCGCATCATTCAAGAGTACCACACCGCCCATTGCACCGAAGCCATAGCGAATACACTCGGCACCTTTCACCACTTCTACCATGCTCGAACCTGTATAGTCGAGTTCTGGTGCGTGGTCGGCACCCCAACTCTGGCTTTCTAATCGTACTCCATTGTTCATCAAGAGGATACGACTACTGTGCATACCTTGAATAACAGGCTTTGCAATCGTGTTTCCAGTACTGATAGAACTAACGCCAGGGATGGTTTCAAGGAGTTTTGCCAAGGATGTAGCACCACCTTTTTCCAATGCTTCCTGACTGATAGCTGACGACTGCTGTAAGACGGTCGTGTGTCGTTTCTGTGCCGTGACAGTGACATTATCTAATTGCTTGGAATCATCCTTCAGCTGTAAGGTTATCATGTGGCTGTCGGGAACGCTAACAACACGTGTCACCGTCTTATAACCTACGTAGGTAACCGTCAGTTTCAAGCGGTCGGTAGCACGCTTGAGTTTAATCGTACACCTACCGTCGATGTCTGTCACCGAGGGATTTGAAACACCTTCGCAACGTACGACAGCACCGATAAGCGGCTCTTGTGACAGTTCGGAAACAACCCGAACGGTTACAGATGTTTTGACATCTTTATCCTCATCCTCCACTGTCTCCTGCCCATGTACAGCCGTAGCATGGACGTAGGTGGGTGGGAATAAGAACAAAGAACTTAAGAGAGTGGCGGACAGGTAGTATCTGACACGCCTTTCATAGTTCATTTTTAATTTGTTCATATATACTTAGATTACAAATGGTTTTTAATTAATAGACACAATTTCCCCAACCTTCACAGCGGAGGAAACGAATCTATAAGGGTTTACTCAGGCTTCAGATCAAGTCGCAGGTGTCTGCAAATGAAGTCAGCCTTGTATTTTCATTTTTACGATTTACGGCTGCAAAAGTAGAAAAAATATATACATCGCACAATACTTACTTTTAGTGAATTTGCATAATCCCCATTTCTTGGTAGGTGAAACATAGCCTCCTCTTTCGTCCTAACAATCCATTTTGTAAGAATAAAGTCACGCCTCGTTTTTTATACATGCTCTTTACCCTTCGAATTAACGCCCTTTTGACTTGCAAAAGGTGCCCTTTAAGCCCCTTACTAACGCCCTTTTGAAGTCCAATTAAGCACCTTTCGAAACCCACCTTTGCAACTACTTGATAACAAAAGACTTATAGAGGCACTAAAATCACTCGTTCTTAACCATTTTTCCTACCATTTCTTTAACTATAATGTAAAGAAAATTCAAACACCGACTACGAATTTTTATCCTTTGAACTTTTTATCCTTTGAACTTTGAGCTTTGAACTTTGAACTTTTTATCCTTTGAACTTTGAACATTGAACATTGAACTTTTTGATTTGTGCTTTAACCATTGATTTTTCCAACAATGGTAATCATAATTATGAATTATGAATTTTGAATTATGAATTATAGTAGTAATCATAATTATGAATTCTGAATTATGAATTCTGAATTATTAAAAAAAGTTTTGTATATTTGCCTTTGATTTATAGAGAAGTCGTAGTTAAGTCTACATAAAACAGATGAAAAGAACAAAGACATACAGCATAATTACGGGGTGGGTAGGTTGTCTACTCCTTCTGATGCTTGCTGCCTGTAATGTTCCACACGTACAAGAAGTTGACGAGTTAAACGACAAGGCATATGCCTTGCACTATCGTAATCTCGACTCCGTGAGAATCTATGCGGATAAAGCCTACGGTCTGGCAGGAAGCTATGACGCAGGAAAGGCGGAGGCATTGAACAATCTTGCTTTCGTTGACTTGATGAAGATGCGCTTTACAGAAGCCTATGCTAAACTCGATTCTGTCCTCAAAATCACTGATAACCAAGTAGAACTCTTGGTGGCTGACATTCAGTTTATGCGCCTTTGTCAGCGTGAGTCGCTCAATAAGGAGTTCTACGACTACTATGAAAAAGCACAAAAACGAATTCATCGTATTGAAGAAGATGAGAAACTACTCTCTCCTCGGCAACGTCGTCGCATGGTTTATGCGCGCTCAGAGTTTGCCATTGTCACTTCGACATACTACTATTACGTAGGTTTGGAGCAGCCTTCTATCAAGGCAATCAGCCAGATTAATCCCGATGGAGAGATACAAACCGACATGGCTCAGCTCTTGGCTTATTACTATAACATCGGGTCGGGTGGTATTATCAATACCAATTCGCAGAAAGCCATAGAGCAGAAAGAGTTTGAGTATCTTATACGTTGTTATATGCTTGCACGCCAGCACAACTTCCCTTATTGGGAGGCAAACTCCTTGCAGGCGATCAGTGAGTTGATTCTGAACGATAAGAGTCGAGCAACACTGATGCATGATAACCTACCTTCGTTCCAATACATCAACCTTGATAACATGCCTGAGAAGCTCCTTGCAGGTAACTTAGCACAGCGATCACTGCATATCTTCCAACGTTATGGAGATGTTTATCAGACGGCAGGTTGCTATCGAACCTTGGCTTCATGCTATTGGAAGATAAAGGATTACCGTTCAGCTATCATCTGTCTGAACAAGGCTTTGCACGATAACCCGGCTATCAAGCAGGCACCCGACCTCGTTGCGTCTATCCGCGAACAGTTGAGTGTTACGTATTCGGCTATAAATAATAAGCAACAGAGTGATTATAACCGTAACATCTACCTTGACCTTCAGGACGAAACTCGACAAGACAGATACCTTACATCACGTGCTGAACAATTAGAGCGTACGTCAAAACAGCTGAATCTTATTATCATTGCTGTGGCACTCTCTATCTTCTTCGTGTTGGCTTCACTGGTCCTCTTCCATTATCTTCGTCGAAGAAAAGACACACAGGGTTCGTTAGACGATCTCCTCCTTCCGCTTGAACAGTGGCGTCATAACAATGAAAAGCACATGGCAGAGTTAGCTGATAAGTATGAAGAGGTGTCTGAACAACTTGTTATCAATAAGTTACATCTTACGGATAATAAGCGTAAACACCTTGAACAACGGGCTAAAATTTCGCTTGTCAATGGTGTTATCCCACTCATCGACCGTATGTTACATGAGATTGAGAAGCTCAAGAAGGGTGGCGAAAGCGATGCTGTACAGGCAGAACGTTATACTTATATCCGTGAGTTGACCGATAAGATTAACGAACTAAACGCTGTTCTCACGGAGTGGATTCAGCTTAGACAAGGTAAACTGTCGCTGCATATTGAGAGTTTCCCTATACAACAGGTATTCGATATTGTGAAGAAAGGACGCATGGGCTTCCATATGAAGGGTATCGACCTACGTGTAGAAGACACGAAAGCTGTCGTCAAAGCCGACCGCGTTCTGACGCTTTTCATGGTGAATACATTGGCTGATAATGCTCGTAAGTTTACTGAAAAAGGCGGAAAGGTGACCATTTCATCTATTGAAGAACCTGACTATGTTGAGATATCTGTTGCCGATACGGGCTGCGGACTCACTGAGGAAGAACAACAACACATCTTCGATCACAAGCCAATCCATGACCAGAAAGACAGTGCTTCGCATGGTTTTGGATTGATGAATTGTAATGGTATCATCAATAAATACAAGAAGATTAGTCAGATATTCTCTGTTTGTGAGATGGGTGTAGAGAGCGAGAAGGACAAGGGAAGTCGTTTCTTCTTCCGCTTGCCAAAGGGTATTAGTCGCATTCTGTTGGCTTTCGTCCTCGCTACAGCCTCCCTCCTGACGGCTCAGGCACGTCCTACAAGAGCCAGCGACAAGGCTACTGCCCTTGCAAAGAAGGACTATAACACCCTTGCTGGCATCTATGCAGACTCGGCTTACTTCTCAAATATCAATGGTTCCTACAGTAAGACATTGGCTTATGCAGACACATGTCGTTACTATCTGAATCTCCATTATCTCCAACTTCGCCCTAAAGGAAAGGAGTTGATGAAGCAACTTGGAAGCCTTTCTATCGTTCCTGCAGAGATTAAGTGGTATCATGATAGCCTGCCGATGAACTATGGTATCATCCTTGACATACGTAATGAGAGTGCTGTGGCAGCATTGGCACTGCACGAATGGGAGGTTTATAAATACAATAACTCTGTTTATACCCACCTCTTTAAGGAGCGTTATGCCGACAACTCATTGGGCGAATACTGTCGAATGATGATGAAGTCGGAGACGAATAAGAATGTGGCTGTTGCCCTTCTTGTGCTTTTCTTGCTTTCAATCTTCCCTGTTTATTACGTGATGTATTATCGTCATCGTCTCTCTTATCAGTTCTGTTTGGAGCGTGTGAAGCAGATAAACACGATTCTTCTCAGTGATGTGAGCGAAGAAAACAAGCTTAGAGAGGTTGAGAAAGGTGTAAGCGACAGATTCCCAGAACGATTACTTGCTATCGTCAACCAGATTAAGGAGGCACTAATTGCCTCTGTTGAGGAGAATCAAAAGAGCCAATCAGACATAGAAATGCTCGAAGATGAGGTGCGTTGTGTGGAATACGAGAACGAGCGTTTGCACATTAGTAACAGCATTCTTGATAACTGTCTCTCAACACTCAAGCATGAAACGATGTACTATCCTTCACGTATTCGCCAGCTTGTAGACGAACCTGATGGTCAACTTGAGGCGATTGACGAGTTGGCAATCTACTATAAAGAACTCTATCAGATTCTTAGTCAGCAGGCAATGAGCCAAGTAGAATCCGTGAAACTCGTGTCGCGCCCAGTGGATATTACGACATTGGTGAGTCCATCGAAGCTGACAACAACCTTCGAGTCACCACTCATCAGTGGCGACCCTGTCTTCCTTGCTTATTTATTTGATATACTATATCTTATCAATAACAACCAACCACTGACGGTCACAGCCGAAGAGCATCAGCCTGGTTACGTCACCCTACATGTCATCATGTCGACACTGACGCTCTCTGATGACATTTGTCGCGACCTTTTCCAGCCTTCTGCCGACCGTTTGATGTTCTTTATCTGCCGACAGATAGCCCGCGACAATGGTGAATCTACCAATAAGCGTGGCTGTGGTATCTCAGCGAATGCGACACCAAATGGCGTGAGAATAGATGTGGTTTTGGCAAAAGTAAATTAAGAAACATAACTAAACAAAATATACCTATGGAGAATTTTAGAGTCATCATCGTTGAAGACGTACCCTTGGAGTTAAAAGGAACGGAGGGTATCTTCCGAAACGAAATCCCTGAAGCCGAGATTATTGGAACTGCAGAAAGCGAAGTTGCCTACTGGAAACTCATTAAGCAAAACCTGCCTGATCTCGTGCTTCTCGACCTTGGATTGGGTGGTTCAACAACGGTGGGAGTAGAAATCTGCCGCCAAACAAAACAGACTTATCCACATGTAAAGGTGCTGATCTTTACGGGTGAGATATTGAATGAAAAACTATGGGTCGACGTCCTCGATGCTGGTGCTGATGGTATCTGCCTTAAGAGTGGCGAACTATTGACACGTGGCGACGTGGCAAGTGTCATGTCGGGCAAGCGAATGGTATTCAATCAGCCTATCCTTGAAAAGATTGTAGGCAGATTCAAGATGAGCGTGAGCGGTCAGCTGATGCACCAAGAAGCAATGGTTAGCTACGAGATTGACGAGTATGATGAGCGCTTCCTACGCCACCTTGCACTCGGTTATACCAAGGAACAGATTACTAACCTACGTGGTATGCCATTCGGTGTAAAGAGCTTAGAGAAACGACAGAACGAACTCGTACAGAAGTTCTTCCCTGATGGTAACAATGGTATGAGCGTCAACGCAACGCGTCTTGTTGTACGTGCATTAGAACTACGTATTATCGACATCGACAACCTCCACGCTGATGAGGAATAAGTTAGGTTATATAGTCTTAGTGCTTCTCATAGCCCAGTTGGCACTGATACTGCTCTCATGGCTTCTTACGGCAGCTTTTCCCGAGCTTCCGATGCGGTCTATGCTGAGCAGTGAGGGCATCCGTTGGTTCTTTGGCTCATTTGTCAGCAACCAACTTTCACCACTGCTTATCTACTTTATTATGGCAGTGATGGCAGCAGGTGCGTGCATTCGCAGTCGCCTTTATACTGCATTACGTGCGATGCTATCAAACATGAGAAGCAGCCTAACAAACTCCAAAAACCATCGTTACAAGTTCCATTACCGCGAAACGGTTGGACTACGCATAGCATTGGTCGAATTCATCGTCTATGTAGTTGTCATGATTCTTCTCACAGCTATCCCCCACGCAATTCTCCTGAGCGTGACAGGACAGCTATTCCCCAGTTCCTTCTCCTCCAGTTTCATCCCCTCATTATCACTGATTATCATCATCATGTCACTAACCTATGGTGTGGCAAGTGGTACGATAGACAGTGTTGCAAAGATGCACAAGATTCTTGTAGGCGGTTTAGAGGTTGGTTCAAGACTCGTTCCTACCTATCTTATCGGCATACAATTGTATATGTCGATAAGGTATGTGTTTATCCTATAGTCTCAACGTATATTAATATAGGTTTGTAAACAGCTTCTCACCCATGCTTAGAGCTCCCTGCACCAACGGTACCTCTATGGTCAACATATTTTTAAATATAAACTCCCTTAGCTCCGTGACTCTGTGTGAGATTTAAATTAAGTAACAAAGGTTAGAAATATGTTTACAAAACATGCAAGGAGGAAGCTGGTAATTGAGCTAAAAACAAGTAAATCTGTTACCTCTGTAAGTCTTTTGTTATCAAGTAGTTGCAAAGGTAGTTTTTAAAAGGTGCTTAATTGGACTTCAAAAGGGCGTTAGTAAGAGTCTTAAAGGGCACCTTTTGCAAGCCAAAAGGGTGTTAATTCGAGTGCTATTTACGCCCTTTTAAAACTCGAGATTAGAATTTTCTTTACAATGAAGACTGTGTGGTAAAGGATAATTCATCGGATTATACGATGGCAGATGAGGTAGAGGGAAAGGGGATATGAAGTTTGTTCTTCTAAGATTTGGGCTGATGAACGAATTAGCTTGTCAACTCATAAACTTGTCAACTCGTCAACCTGTCAACTCGTCAACTACAAATTATCGCTACAATTAACTGGTCAACTCGTCAACTACCCATATCATAAAGTTCAATGTTCAAACCTCAAAGTTCAAAGGTAAAATGAGCGATTGGGGGGTAACGGAAGAACCGATTTTCTGGGTATATCCGTAATCATTATATGCTCAGGGCACGCTTTTCCATGTATGCCGATAAAAAAGCAAATTCACCTTAAATTATTTTTGCTGTCATTACTGTCATTTAAAGTCGAATCTTAACTAATTAGCTTACAATGGGGTTACATGAAATGTTAAAAGTGACAGCAAATCAAAACAAAACTATTCTTGTAAGATGTATAACGGTTTTGCTCTTGTTAGGGAGTTTTATAACTCCATAGAATAGAAGTACTTTCACCTATAAATTAGACTGGATAACTGTTTATTAACACCCTCTATTACCCATATCTTCTCAAAAAATATTAAATAAATGAGTGAAAAGATTGTTAATTGGGATATTATTTATAATTTTGCAATAATTATAGAATTAGAAGGTGAAAAGATTGAATAGCCCAGAGTAACAAAGTGTTGATTCTTGTCGTGTTAGGGATAAGATTATAAACACATAACCACTCCTTTCTGTCTTATTTTTTTATAACCCACATCATTGCGGGTCAAGTGAATTATATTGAAAATGAAAACAATAGAAACAAGAAAACTAAATTATCTTAGACCGATAATATCGGTTTGTAATATCGTTGAAGAAAGCTTTATTTTAGCGACAAGTCCTAATGTTCGCCCTGGTGGAGATAATAATGGCTCTGTCACCGTAGAGCCTCTTGTACCAGATCATGGCGATAATGATGACGAGTTATATGGATAATTAAATATAGATAAGAATAAAGAATAATGAATAAGACATTTTTTTATCATGCACTCTCTGCCTTGTTTGTAGGTGGCATGGCATTCGCTGCTGTATCTTGTGCGGATGATGATTTGGCTGAGAAGACCAACAATGGTGACACGGAAGCTGCTGTACGTTTTGATGTAAGCGATACACAGGAAGATGCTCAGACGCGTGGTGCATTAACTCGTGGTGCAATTACTCCAGGTTTGACAGACAAAGACCTTGATGGTAAGAAGTTAGCCGTACAGAGTTCAGAGAATCTCGACGTATGTTTGATTGAGACAACCGTAGAGGGTGTTAACCCTGTAAAGCTCGAACCGGGTACACGTGCGAATATAACTACATTAGAAAAGCTTACTAACTTCTCATCTACTGGTGTTCGTGGTACTGCAGCAAACGCTATTAACAAAGAGTGGTTTAACGAGGAGAAAACAAGGAATAATGGTATACTCTATAATACAAGATCTTGGTCTTGGCTTCAGCCTCACGGCCGTTTCTATGCTGTCTACCCAGAAAGTACAAACGGCAGTAATGGTATTAAGTTCAGCAAGCCAAACGGAACAGCTGCGCCAAGCATTGAGTTTACGGTAAATACTGATGTGAGAAAGCAAGTAGACCTTATGACTGCTTGCTCTGGTAACGTACAGTATGCTACACGTTTCCAAGCTCCGATAACTAATCTTCAGTTCCGTCATGCTCTGACAGCCATTCGTTTTGCTGTGGGACAGAACCTTTCATTCAACAAGACAATCAAGGATATCACACTCAAGAACGTATTGATTAAGAGTAAGTACACACTCTCTAATGCTCTCAACGGAGCTGGTGCTGCATGGGATCATAGTGGGAACACTGAACGCGGCGACGTAAAACTTAGCGACGTGAACTATAAAACGAATGAGAATGCTAACAGCATAGTAAGAGATAGAAGCAAGTATAATAATTCAAATGAAACCAATCTTACAAAGTTGGATGACAACTATACATTCTATATGATTCCACAGGACCTTGACAACAAGGTTACTGCTGAGGTTCTCTTTACTGATGGTAGTAAAATTACCGTACCTCTCAAAGGCTCTTGGAAGGCGGGTACAACACGTACTTATAAGTTGAGTGAGAAGAACTCTTCATGGACTTATACTATCACAGCGACAGATCCTAACGCTGTTGCCTACAATGGTACACAGGCTAATTATAAGATTGAGAGCTACCGCCATGTTAATGGTACCAAGCAGCCTGTTGCTTGGAAGGTTGTTGGCTACAGCGTTGACAACGGTACTTCATGGACAACTACCAAGCCATCATGGTTGAAGAGCCTTAGCAAGGAGCAAAGCAATGGTGGTACAGTAGATGAACAGGGTACAGCAACCTTGGGTACTGACATTGTAGACCTCGTAGCAGAGCGTAATAAGACTCTTCAGAATGCTGCGCCATTGGGTACAGCCACTGCACCTTATAATCTCTCAAATGCTACTGGTGCTGCGGCCGTACAAAACACAGCCAACTGCTATGTCATCTCTGCGCCAGGACATTATATGATTCCGTTGGTGTATGGTAATGCTATTAAGAATGGTGGAACGAACAGAAGTGCATACGCAACAAGTTCGTTACCTGTTACAAACGTTGGTACCGCACTTAACCCACTTGTAGATCACGATGGTAAGTCCATAACTGATCCATGGATTGAAAGAACAAATGGTAAAGCTAACAATGGTATAAATACTGCACAAGTAACTTGGGCAGATGAGAAAGATCTTGTTACGTTATCTGGTAGTCCAATATATCGTGATGCAAGTGGAAACGCATTTGTGAAGTTTGAAGTAAAGAAGGGAAATATCAAGAGTGGTAATGCTGTAATCTCCGTAAAGAAGGGAAACATTACTTTATGGTCATGGCATCTGTGGTTTGCACCAAAGAACGCACTCGAAAAGATTGCTGTTACCAACAAACAAGGAAGTACTTATGAGTTTACTAATGAGGCTTTAGGTTGGAAGCCAACAGCTTGGCAAGGAACTCCTTACCGAAGTCCACGTACAATAAAAGTAAAGGTAAAGCAGGCTATAGGTGAGAAGCAAGAGGCAGTAATAACAATTACTCAATTACCTGGTACAACATCCAGAACAGGATATACAACTCAGTATCAGTGGGGTCGTAAGGACGCTTTCCCCGGTAAGAGCGGACAGCCTGCTCAAGGAACAATTAACTGGAATGCGGGAAGTAATATGTATATGCAAACTATTATACAGAACCCACAAAACTATTATACAGCAGGATATAACAGAGATGGAAGTCTCAATGCTGAGGCATGGTTTGCAAAATACTATACGTTCTATAACCTATGGTCAATGAACCAAAAGGATAAAGTTACGATGAACCAAGCAAACAGCCAGACTGTTGTTAAGACTATTTACGACCCATCTCCTGTTGGCTTCAGTGTACCTGCTAATGATGCATTCACAGGCTTTACAGAGAATGGTTTGAATGGTGGAAGAATGAATGTGGATGGTACAGATAATGCACAGACATATAATAACAACTTTGGTCATAATTTCTGGACCAATAGTAGCAAGACTGAAACTATTTTCTTTCCAGCTACTGGATATAGAGAAGCAAAGGATGGAAATATAGTTAGTTATTATGGAAATTATGGTGATTACTGGACAGCCACCCCTACTGATATGAATAATGGTAGTGTTATGGGCTTCGATGTTAGTTCTGTTCATCCACTTTTCCGCAACATCCGTGCGTTCGGCTTCGCAGTTCGCCCAGCTGCTGAGAAATAAAACGAAGGCTACATAGCAAGCAGCGTAACGCTGTATTTACTATATTTACTTGTGTAGGCTGTATCAAATTAGGAGCAATCTTATTTTGATGCAGCCTTTTTTGTTGTACAGGGAAACTGGTATATTTCATAATTATGGATTTTGAATTATGAATTTTGAATTAAAAAAAACAGCTGATAAGCTGCGAGGATAGCCCTCACACCTTATCAGCCGAATATATTTTAGCTGGTATTAGACGGTGCTAATACGCTTTGAGATTACTTCTTCTCCTTGTAGAGGTCTTGACAAGTCTTCCAACCGAAGTGCTTGTAAAGCTCGTTCAGGCGGGTTTCACGTGCCTTGAAAGAAGCGAAGTCCTTCTTATCGTTCTCTGTCCAACCAGTCTCTGCCATAGCTGCAACACGTGGGAGGAGCTGGAAGAAAGCGAGGTCGCGACCGATAACATACTCAGTCCAGAGGTTTGCCTGTACACCCTTAACGTGCTTCTTCAACTCAGGTGCAGCGTCGTCTGGCACTGGGTTGTAGCCATAAGTTGTCTCAACTGGGAGGAAACCACCGATGAGGGTCATCGTGTTATCCTTTCTCTGATAGTAATCGAGATAGTAGTAGTTTACTGGAGTCATGATGGCATCCAAGCCACGCTTAGCCGCTTCAATACCACCATTCACACCACGCCAGCTCATGACAGTTGTACCCTTGTCTACATCACCCTCAAGAATCTCGTCCCAACCGATGATGTTACGTCCCTTTTCAGCCAAGTGCTTAGCAGCCTGATTCATGAAGTAAGCCTGCAACTGCGCCTCTGCAGGGAAGCCGTTAGAGCCCTTCAAGCCGAGACGTTTGATTTCAGCCTGACAGCGTGGACAGGTCTTCCAACGATCACGTGGAGCCTCATCACCACCGATGTGGATATATTTTGATGGGAAGATGTCAACAATCTCATCGAGAACATTGTTCACAAACTCGTAGGTCTTAGGGTTACCAGCGCAGAGAATGTCTGGGAATACGCCCCATTGCTCAGCCACTTTGTAAGGACCACCAGTACAACCAAGCTCTGGGTAAGCTGCCAATGCGCCGAGCATATGACCAGGCATGTCAATCTCTGGGATAACAGTGATATAACGATCAGCTGCATACTTCACAACTTCACGCATCTCATCCTTTGTATAGTAACCACCGTATGGGGTCTCATCAAAGAGTCCTGTCATACGACCAATAACTGTCTGCGCACGCTTTGAACCAATCTCAGTGAGCTTTGGATAGCGGTCAATCTGTGCACGCCAGCCCTGATCCTCAGTGAGATGCCAGTGGAAGGTGTTGACATTGTGAAGTGCCAACATATCGATAAACTCCTTGATGAAGCTCATCTTGAAATAGTGACGAGCGCAATCGAGCATCGTACCACGATAGCCGAAGCGTGGATAGTCAACGATACGAGCTGCTGGGAAGGTTACGTTCTCAGCCTTCTCCAATGGCAATGACTTGCGAAGAGTCTGTACACCATAGAAAACACCACGTGGAGTCTTACCCTCAACGGTAATATTCTTACCCTTTACGGTGATAACATAACCCTCCTCATTCTCAACCTTTGCATTGAGTTTCAAGGTAATAGTACTTCCTTTCTTGTTCATACCATTGAGCGCAATACCAGTTGCCTCTTGGATATATTGCTTCAAGAATTCACCATTACGGCGCATAGCCTCATCGTTGCTTGCAACATTAATAACGGTGTTAGCATCCAAAACGAATGGTGTACCCTTCTCAGCAGTAATGCTTTGTGGGAGAGGAACTACCTGGTAGTTCGCATCTGTGGCATGAAGTGAGAATGTAGCCATCATCAATGCCACTGAAAGTAAGATTTTCTTCATCTCAATTAATATGATTTTTGTATTTAGGTTTTTATATTCTGGATTTCAACTATCCATGGACAAAGATACAAAAAATATCTGATTAAATGCTTAATGAGGGAGAAAAGTGTAGAAAAACTACTTATTCTATTAAAAGAGAAAGCCTTGTCCGCATGGGGCAAGGCTTTATTATGTTTTAACCCAAATCAGTTATTAGACCACAATGTTTCAGGATTTCTTATTTTTATGTTGTTTCCTAACATCTTTTATTTTCTTGTCGGCATCTTGCCTGTCTTTGCAACTTGACGTAGCCCGCTACGCCTACGTTACAAAGACAGGCAATCTACTCGACAATAAAACAAAATCTGTTTAGTCTCTAATGACTGATTTGGGTTAAGTAAGCTTACTCTTCAATCTCTGAAAGGCTCCTGACGAAGTTGCTAAAGAAGTTGCTGGTTGTCTCAATGGGTGCATAGCTGACATAGCGGAGACTGCGACGGACGTTGCGACGAAGTACAGAACTGTTGTTTTGTACAAATCCTACGGCGTTTTGTTTGAAGTGCCATTCGTGTGCAGTGTCCTTCGCTAAGTCTGAAATACTGCGTAATGTGAGGCGGTAAGCATTTGGGTCACTCTTGCTAACGAAGGGAATTTCGTCTTCTTCAAAGCCAAAGACGGAGATGAGAACATTACCCTGTAGCTCCGCCATAGCACTCAACTGCAGGGTATTCAGCCAGTTCTCGAGTTTCACGAAGTCTACCTTATTCCCCCGAGTTCTTAGGTATTCGCCCATCGTAATGATTCCACCTAAGTTCATACCACGTGTAAACATCGTTTCAGAGTTGTTGACAATCAGCTTCAGCATATCAATAGCCTCAATCGAAGTGTCGATACTATGCAGTTCGTTGTAGATAAGATTCTTTAGTCTACGGTTCAGTAATGCATTGCTAAGTCTAACCGTCTTGGGTATTCTTGCAGTTAATGTCTTGCGTTCTTCCTGCTTTGCTTTGATGTCTGTGATGATACTCTCTGGCAGGTTGAGGCCTTCATCCATAGCGTGTCTTGCGATACCATTGATGAAGATAGGCATCACTTGTTGTGCTTCAACCATCTGTATGAGTCTTCGCCATTTGAAAGGCGACATCGGTTCGAGGTTCGACTGTGTGCCGAATGCGCCCGAACAAAGGATTCGAAAGAAGTTACGTTGAATGATGTCCATTCCAGATGATTCTATTGGTTGCATGGTGATTGGGTGTTAGGTGATGAGTGTTGGGTGTTGATGATATGTTTAATGGAGTGGTGAATGGTGAGTGTTGGGTGTTGAATGTTGGGTGATGATGATATGTTATGAATAACGACGGGGATAATGGAAGAGGATAGAAAGAAAGGCTGTGATGCCCAATAACATTGGATAATACAAGAATGGGACGATGCTCACAGGGTTTATCTTTGCTAATCCTGCTGCCATTAATATCTGTGCACCATAAGGAATCAAGCCCTGCGCACAACATGAGAAGGTGTCGAGGATGCTGGCTGCCTTACGTTTGTCTACGCCATAGCGGTCGCCTATCTGCTTTGCAATACCGCCCACGGTAAGGATTGCCACCGTATTATTGGCTGTACAGATATCCACCAAACTTACGAGGAAAGCTATTGTTAGCTCTGCTCCACGCTTACTGTTGACGTGTCGAGTAATCATCTTGATGAGATAGTCGATACCACCATTCTCACGGATAATCTCTAACATACCACCTGCCATCATCGTGATGATAATCAGTTCGCCCATTCCTTTGATTCCTGCGCCCATACTTCCAAACCAACCATAGACATCGTAGCTGCCAGCAATGATGCCGATAGCACCTGTGAGGACGATTCCAATGGTCAATACAGCCATCACGTTCATACCAAAGAGTGCACAAATCAGTACTGCCATGTAAGGAATTACTCTGTAGATGTCAACGTTGGCAACCTGTCCTGTGGTATGTATGTCTCTTCCCAAGAAGATATAAACAAGCAGAATCAAGACTGCTGCAGGGGCAACGATGAAGAAGTTTACTCTAAACTTATCTGCCATCTTACACTCCTGTGTCCTTGTTGCCACAACGGTTGTATCGCTAATAAACGAAAGGTTGTCGCCAAAGAACGAACCCCCGACGACGATTGCAACGACAAAAGGAAGCGAACTCCCCGTAGAAGTGGCAATACCTGCTGCGATAGGGGTGAGTGCAACGATGGTTCCAACGCTCGTTCCGATACTCATAGAGATGAAGCAAGCAGCGAGGAAGAGTCCTGGCAGCAGCATGTTATCTGGTAGGACAGAGAGGGTTAGGTTGACCGTTGCGTCAATACTGCCCATGTCCTTAGCCGAGTTGGCAAATGCTCCAGCAAGTACGAATATCCACAGCATCATCATCATGTTGTCTGTGCTGGCTCCCTTGCTGTATATCTCAATTCGTTTTGCGAGTGGATAGCCTCCTGATATGGCAATAGCAAAGATACTCGAAGCCATGAAAGCCACGGTAATCGGTACCTTATAGAAGTCACCCGATATGATTGAAGTGACCAGATATAGTACGATGAACACAAGTAGCGGACTCAACGCGAGGAGTCCTTTTTTGTTTTCTGTCATGTGTTGTGTTGGGTGTTGAGTGTTAAATGTTGGGTGTTGATGAATTGTGAGGGAGATGGGTGGTGAGTGTTAAATGTTAGGTGTTGATGAATGGTGAGAGAGATAGGTGAAGAATGGTGAATGTTGGGTGTTAAATATTAGCTGTTGAATGTTAGGTGTTGATGATTTCTATTAACCTATTATTCATACCCTTTTCACCCTTACTATATCTTATTTTAACCCTCCGCACATCATGTGCTAAGCCTTCACACATTATGTGTTAGCCCTCCGCACGTCATGTGTTGAGCATCATCACCCTTTTTATCAATGCCTTCTTTTATTTAATTTTATCCCCCTTTTACTACCTTCCTTTCATCTTGTTTATAGCAGTTTTGCCTCCCTCCCCCTTCGAAAGAGGACTAAGGTGGAGTTTCTTCACCACCTAACCCTTAGCAAATTTGCCTCCCTCCCCCTTCGGGGAGGGTCGGGGTGGGGCTCCTCTTTTTACCCCCACGACCTATGATAGAAGTCTATATTCTCTCGCATAAGCAAGTCGATAGGCATGTAGTTGACTGGTTCAACCTTCTTTTTCAGCACGATAGCACGGAAGAGGGAGTCAACACTGAAGTAGCCTTGTTGGTAGGCATGCTGTGCGATGAGGAACGATATACTCCCTTCTCGTAGGCAGTCAGCATTCTTATGCACCACGTCATAGCCCATAATCTGAACGTTATGACGATGCGTCTTCAGTAGGAATTTACCCACGATATGCGCCTTTGAGTTCAGTGTGATACAGTGGTGTACCTCTGGATGCTCGCTAAAGAACTTTTCTAAGATATGGTCATAACGCTTCCGCTCTTCGTCTAATGGGAGGTTTACCTCTAAAATCTTAATATTAGGGAAGTTCTCTTCCATATAATGACGGAAGCCCACCTCGCGATTCTCTTGCTGACGACTTGCCATCTTTCCGTCCTTCGTCTGCTTCATGAGCATGATACTTTCCTCCTTTTGAGCAATGAGCATCAGCATTCGAGCAGCAAAACGACCACTCTGGATAGAATCCTGTCCGTAGAACGACAGCGGTTGCAGCGATGGCATATAAGAGTCGAGCAGAATGAAAGGGATGTTACGATCATGCAGTTCGTCGGTAAACTGGCGCGTCACCTCTAACGTCGTAGGGACAAGGATAACGCCATCAGGATTCTGCCTAAGGCATTTCTGGTAGGTCTCGATAAAAGAGTGAGGATCTAATCGACTGTAATACATGATTTCCAAGTCGATATAAAAGTCTCTACGTGCCTCTACTGCCTTCATGGCACCAATCTCAATCTCTTCCCAGTAAGCCTCACTGCTGTGCTTTGGAATCAAACAATAGAACGTGTAACTCTTGTTATAAGCCAGTGCACTTGCGTAGACATTCGGCTGATAATTCATCTCCTTCAGCACCTTTTCCACTCGTTTCAGTGCGGATTCCGATACATTCGGGCGTTTATGCAATACTCTATCAACTGTTCCAACGCTTACACCTGCACGTTCTGCAATGTCTTTGATTCTTATCTTTTCTGCCATAAATATGGGAAGTGAATATAATATTTTTGCGCTGCAAATTTACTAATAATTGTTGGAATGTGCGAAAGCACAACGTTAGAATTTATAAGTAAAAGTTCTTTTTATTATTTAATTGCGTATAGAATGACGGATAATAGGAAGTTTTTAACTAAATTTGCGTTCTGAAATAATGCTACGTGCAGATATGGCCATTAAAAGTTATCTCCAAAAACTATCTTTCCGCACAGGTGTCATCGTACTCCTGATGTGTATTCCCTTTTATCTCCTCTCATTCGTTCAAGTGTTTTTCCCAGTCTCAACGGCAACGAAAGGCATACTCTTTACTGTCTTTTTTGGATTGGCAAAAAGCTTTCAATATGGCGGCATCGCTATCCTTGGAAAGGAAGGTTACAAACAGGTGAAGGGTTATTTCAGGCGGAAGAAACAGCTGAAAGATGAGACTATGAAGAGTAATAGCAACGTAATGCCTCGCTACTGTCCTGACCTTTTCTCCAATCCAGAGATTCTTTCTGGTATTCGTCTCGTCATCTTCGACTTCGATGGAACGCTTGGCGATTCTCAAAAGCTCATTACTGACACGATGCTTGCAACGATAGAACGCCTGAATTTACCGATGAGAAGTCGTGAGGAATGCGCACGAACGATTGGTTTACCATTGAAGGAATGTTTCTCATCTATCATTCCAATGACGGATGAACAGGCTGAGGAGTGTGCCGAAGTGTATAGCGAAATCTTTAATGTGAAGAATGTTCCAGGGGCCGTAACGGTCTTTCCGGGTGTTATCGAAACGCTTGAACGCCTTTCTGCACAGGGCATTCTGATGTCGATTGCAAGTAGTCGTAGCCATAGAACGCTTGCAAAACTGATGGACGAATTAGACCTCTCGAAGTATATCACTTATCTGATTGCTGCCGACGATGTTGTCGAGAAGAAACCAGCAGCTGAATCAGTGCTTAAGACTTTGCGTCATTTTAACATCGAAGCGCATGAAACGCTTGTTGTTGGTGATACCGAATTCGACATTCTCATGGGCAGAAATGCAGGTACACACACCTGCGGAGTTACCTACGGTAATGGTAGCAAAGAGAGTTTAGAAGCCGCAAAAGCAGAGTGGATAGTTTGTTAAATAATGTATAATTCTTTGGTAGTTTCGTAATAAACCACTACCTTTGCACTCGCAATTCAGGAATGCACCTCGGTTCATAGATGAATTGTTCTTAATTAATATCGCGGGTTGGAGCAGTTGGTAGCTCGCCAGGCTCATAACCTGGAGGTCGCATGTTCGAGTCCTGCACCCGCAACTTCAAAGCTTAGAAATACTTAGTAATAAGTTTTCTAAGCTTTTTTTGTGCGCTATAAATCGCTAATCTTAATTCAGCGGTCATCATAACGCAAATCATAAAGTTGAAATCTCAAACCTCAAAGGATAAAAGATTTCAATGTTTAAATCTCAAGATTCAATGTATAAAAACGATTTGTGAAATTTGAAAAATTCGTAGTCGGTGCCTAAATTTATTTTACATTTTAAGTATCGAAGGCGTAAGGAAAGTAATTAAAAACGAGTCTTTTTGTCGCCTCCATAAGTGTTTTGTAATCAATTAGTTGCGGGAGTGCCTCCCAGAAGGTACCTAATAGGACTTCAAAAGGGCGTTAGTAAGGGGCTTAAAGGGCACCTTTTGCAAGCCAAAAGGGCGTTAATTGAAAGCCAATTAAGCCTTAATAAAAATCGAAGGAGGGAAAAATATTGACAAAACGAGGAGTGAACGGGTGGGGAATACTCACCTTAAAGCCCTCTGTCAATCCATAGGGACAGTTTTTCATTACCTCATGTTTTATCTTGTGTGTTCAGTCTTCGACTCTCCAATATTAGAAGCAATGGCGTTTAAGGAAATCCTCATACTGATTGCGATAGCCATTGAAGACGTTGATATCGACATCGCCATGGATGCCACGCACCTTACCATCAGGACTTAACTGCCAGTAAGCCAATTTGAAGTTAGGCTTATATTCGCCATAACGAGCTATCCAAATGTGATAGTTATCGCCCAAATCGGGTGCTAATGGCATGTAAGTATTGGCAAAAGTCTGACTGATATAAAGGATAGGGCGTTTACCTGTTCGCTTCTGCACAAGGCTCATCCACGCACGAATATTGCGGAACATCACCTCCGCTCCACCCGTCGCAACAATCTGTGCATCGGTCGGCTCAACGTCTAAGACTGGGGGTAGATCGCCCTTATTAAACTTACTACACTTGAGGAAATAGGCTGCTTGCGCTGCACCTGGTGACATGGTAGAAAAGAAATGATAGGTACCTGTTCGAATACCATGCGCACGTGCTGCCTTATAATCAGCCTCGTAATAAGCATTTAGCACCGTACAACCCTCCGTAGACTTCACGTAAGCGAAGGAAACAGGATAATCCACTTTCCCCTTGATAGTCTTCGTACTCAGCGTACCGAGGTCGGTAATGCGCAGTTTATCCCAATAAATGTGATACACCTTATTATTCTTCTCGTGCTGATGACGTGAGAGGTCGATGCCGTAGATACGGTCGGGAGTATACGTAAGGCGTTCACCTTTAAACACATCCGCCTTCCATTCGCCCACTTGTAGATACTCGTGTGGTGCAACATAGATGCCAAAGCCGTCGCGTTTTCCGTCCTTCCAATGTCCGTCATAGAAGCTACCATCATCGCCATAGTACTTTCCATAACCATTCGGAACGTTCTTCTGACTCTCACCCTCATATCGTCCGCCAGCAATACGAATGCCCTTTGCAAGGCTGCTGATAGTAGCTGCGTGGGTCTTATAGTATGTGTTCAGTGCGTCTATCGCCCCAGTTTTCTGCAAGCGAGTAATCAAGCGAATTGGTGTTCTTTTACTTTCGGTTTGCAATAGTACGCAATCATTCTTCTTATCTATTTCCAATCGGTTGCAAACAGTAGGTCTCGCCTTCTTAGAGGAAGTCTGAATGGCATAGCGATTTTGCTGTCTAATGCGCAGTTGGGCAGAAGAAGTAGACAGAGAATCCAACACCTTTATCATCCGACGAAGCGAATCCATCTGCTGCACCACTTCAGTATGATATTCCGCAATCTTGTTATAACCGTAATCCTGAACGCTGTGTACACGAAGATAATACCCCATCTCGTTGCGCTTCGTCTGCAATCCGTCTAACTCCGAATCCATCTGAGACATCGTCTGACGAATAAGCCTTAGCACCCCTTTTCCTTTCAAGTTGACGATTGTTAAGGGTTTGTAATTCCACCGAATGAGAATACGTCCGTGGCAAGAAGGCACTACGGGCAGTCGGTTCATCCAATAACCGCGTTGCGTCATGCAGCGTGTATGAATTGAATCCTTATTGATAGAGCCACCCACAAACGCCGAATCGACATAGTCAGCAAAGTATGCAAGGGGCTTACCATCAGCCTCTAACGCGTAATACGCCTCCTGACGGATAGTCACAGCACTCTTATCCACCTCCTCTTGTGAAGGGGGCAGACAACGAAAGACAATATATATGAGTAGAAGGACAAGCAAAATGCCCCCTCCTACATACAGGGTTCGCCTTGAAGGGCGGTAGTTGAACATTAAAATAAATTTAAAATATTTGCAAAGTTACAAATAATTATCTAACTTTGCAGCCAAATTTATGAGAAAAACGACAGACATATTACTATCCCTTCTATTGTCAACGATGATAGTATGGATTGGTTCGGGCATCATGACAGTGGTGTGCGCACATACTGGCAATGTGTCTGTTGCTAAGATGGAGGATAAAGGTCATTGCAATGATAACGGTGTAAAAAATTGCATGAAGGTTGAGGTGAAAACCTTGTCGCCTACAGACATGGCGCACAATGACTTTTACCACATTCAGCCTATACAGCTTTCTCTTCTCCCACAATTCGTAAGTGATTGTCAATTATTGCCTTTGCCTGTTTTGACAAAGGCCCCAGAGAGGATATTGTCGTTGCTCTGGCATAGTCCGCCACGCCAATATCTCCGATTACTTACGACACTTATCATTTGATTTTTGGTTGTTTTCTGTTCCTCATGAAATGGGCAACAGAAGGTTTATCGTACCTGTTACACAAGTGTGTTCGGGTAAAAAAGCGTATCAGTATGTTTTCCATTCTGATACCATATAAGCTTTATAAACTTTACAAAACAACTGAATATCAAACGAAATGAATAAAATTATATATTTAGCAGGACTGACCTTGCTGTCTGTTCTACCAACTGCCGCACAGGAAGCTGCTGTCGACACGACCGCAACCATGAAAGATCAGACATTAGATAACGTGACCGTTACAACGCGAAGAGCCTCTGTTCGCTCATTAGCTGGAGCCATCAACGGTAAAGACATCCTACGTGACGAACTCTTCAAGGCTGCTTGCTGTAATCTTGGTGAGAGCTTTGTCAACAACGCTTCAGTAGATGTAAACTACTCAGATGCGACAACAGGAGCCAAACAAATCAAACTCCTTGGTCTTAGTGGTACGTATGTTCAGATGCTGACAGAGAACCTTCCTAACTTTCGTGGTGCTGCCCTCCCTTACGGTTTGGGCTATGTTCCAGGCAGTTGGATGAAGAGTATGCAGGTGAGTAAGGGTAATACATCTGTCAAGAATGGCTACGAAGCGATGACAGGTCAGATTAATGTAGAATACGTTAAACCTGAAGATCCAACAGGTATGAGTGTCAACCTCTATGGCAGTACGATGGGAAAATTCGAGGCAAATGCGGATGGTAACATTCATATCAATGGCAATAAGAACCTCAGTACGGAAATCCTTGCCCACTATGAGAACAACTGGCGACATCATGATGGCAACGGAGACGGATTCCAAGATGCCCCAAAGGTGAGACAATACAACCTGCAGAACCGTTGGTTTTGGAAGCAGGGCGATTATATCTTACATGCTGGTTTGTCGCTGTTGAAGGAAGATCGCGTGAGTGGTCAGACTCCTCATGCTGCTGCAACGAATCCTTATCGCATTGATATCGGCACCGACCGCTACGAGGCTTATATGAAACATGCCTTTGTTCTCAATAAGGAACACGCCACAAACATCGCTTTGATGGGTAATGTTTCTATGCACAAGCAGCAGGCGCAATATGGTATTAAGCAGTATGATGTCAACGAAAAGAATGCTTATGCATCACTTATGTTTGAGACAAACTTCACCGATGAGCACAATCTCTCTGCTGGTTTGAGTCTCAACCATGATTACTTGCATCAGACGCTGACACTCCCAGCAACGGCTGTGCCTTCTGATTATGGTAATATCTACCCACTCACGCGTGGTATTGAGAGTGAGACGACACCGGGCGCATACGTCCAGTACACCTATAATCTGCACAGTCGATTCATCGCTATGGCAGGGTTGCGCGTTGACCATAGCAATGTTTACGGTACGTTCTTCACTCCTCGCTTCCACTTGAAATGGGTGCCAGCCGACTTCCTGACCCTCCGCCTTTCTGCAGGTAAGGGCTATCGCAGTCCGCACGCACTGGCTGAGAACAACTACCTCATGGCTTCGGGCCGCCGACTCATCATCGATAAACTCGATCAAGAGGCTGCATGGAACTATGGTGCGAGTCTTAATTTCCTGATTCCAATAGGAAATAAGATGCTGAAAATCAATACTGATTACTATTATACGCACTTCCTCTCACAGATGTTGATAGACTATGACAGTAATCCACAGGAGCTGCATATCACAAATCTCAATGGAAAGAGTTTCTCGCACACCTTCCAAATCGATGCTTCTTATCCTTTGTTCAAGGGTCTTGAGCTGACAGCAGCCTACCGATATAACCTCGTCAAGGCGACATATGGAGGAAAACTGATGTGGAAACCACTGCAGAGTCGTTACAAAGGACTCTTGACACTCAGCTATAAAACACCTTTAGGACTCTGGCAGTTTGATGCTACTGCAGCCTTGAACGGAGGCGGTAGAATGCCAGCAGCTTACACCTTAGCATCGGGCGAACGCTCATGGGCAGGTAGCTATAAGGCTTACGGACAGCTTAGCGGGCAGGTGACACGCTACTTCCGCCACTTCTCGCTTTACATAGGTGGGGAAAACCTTACCAATTACAAGCAGAAGAACCCTATCATTGGTTATCAAAATCCGTGGGCTAACGGCTTCGAACCAACAATGGTCTATGGTCCTGTCGAGGGTGCAATGGCATACGTTGGTATCCGTCTGAACCTCGGTAAACGACAGTAAACATACATTTTTCACAATAGAATAATATAAACGACAACACAGAGAGACGTCTTGAAACACGCTTTCGGACGTCTCTCTCAAACAAAGAACAATTATGAAAAAAGCTATTTTCACAATGCTGATGCTCATGGTAGCCATGATTGCAACAGCCAAAGACATTAAGACAGTTATCTTCACTACTACTCCACAGATGCACTGCGCTAACTGTGAAGCGAAAGTAAAGAACAACCTCCGCTTTGCAAAGGGTGTGAAGGAGATTAAGACAAGTGTAGAAGAACAGAAAGTTTATGTAACCTACGATGCACAGAAGACCAATGAGGAGAAGCTTCAGAAGGCTTTTGAGAAGTTCGGTTATAAGGCTGAAAAGACTACAAAGGAGGCAAAAATCCCTGTTCATGAGAACGAGGAGTGCGATAATATGTAATCGCTAACAGTAAAGTCTATAAGTAAGTAATCGACCATTACATGGCTCTCAACAGCCTATGTGATGGTCGATTCTTGTTTAACCCATATCGTTCTGAGGACAAAGGAATAGTATCTTTGAGTGGTGCGGAGGCTCCGCACATAGCGTGCTAAGCGTTCGCACATTTGGTGTTAAGCCTTAACAGACTTCTAAAAGAGGGTAGGAATGTGAGAGGATAGGCATTATCGTCTCTTTTCCTATGCGCTTATTCTATTAGATGTCTTTATAGGAAAACTGCTTATTTATTCCCCTTTGGCATCCTTCCTATTAACTGCAGCAATGAAGGAACAAAGATACAGAGCGAGAAGAACAGACCTCCGTACATCATGCGGTCGTTGCCGTGGAAGAAGTCGATGAGTTTTCCATCGTTCATCTGTGGCATGAGGTTGAACATTAGATAAGCCACCGTATTGTTCACCCAATGAAATACGAAGCCTGGCAGAATACTACCCGTTTTCGAATAGAGCCAACCCAATAGCAGACCAATCAAGAAAGCGTGTAAGCCCTGTGCTAAATTGAAATGAATAATACCGAAGATGAGGGCTGAAATGACAATGGCTATCCATCGTTTGTGTTCGCCTAACGCGTTTTGAAGTACACGTTGAATAGCACCACGGAAGACGATCTCCTCAGCGATAGGCACCATCATTCCTAAGGCTACATAGCCCCAAGACACCTTCATGATACTTTCAAACATCTCTTCTGTGCCCGATGGCATCGTTAGATTAATCTTCTCAGCAAGGAATTGCAGCGGGAGTATCGAACCTAAAGCTATGAGAGCCGACCACATGAGGACAGCCCAAGGACGCGTCTTCAAATAGTTACCTGATACAGGTGCCCACTTTGTAGCGATGAAAAGAATTAAAGTTGCAAGACTACTGATGACTGCCGTTATGGCAAGAGTCTCACCATTTTTCGTCAGATAATCCCCATCAGTAGCCTCTGTCCCTCCAAGTAGGCTTACAAGTTGCTTACCTCCCTTGAAAGAAAGACTTTGTATCAAGATGAAAAGTGAAACAAATAAGATGACATAGAGCGTTGCGCTCAAAACGTTTTTATTGTTCATTTCTGCGAATCTTAGGGTGTATTAATAATATTCTCTTGTATGTGATAAGTCTCATCAAACAAGCGATTGATTTGCTCTTTGTCTTGCTTCAGCTGTTGCGCTAAGGCTTCTAAAGAGTCGAACTTATGCTCATCTCTTATCTTACTAATGAAACTTACAAGGAGTTCCTGTCCATAGAGATTTCCTGTGAAATTAAAGAGATTGACCTCTATAGAGGTGGTTGTGCCATTGAAAGTAGGCCGATGCCCAATGTTCATCATCCCTCGCTTCCATCCGACAGAATCTTTCAAGCGCACCATGACCGCATAGACACCAGTTGCAGGGAGCAGCTGTTGGCAACCATTCACATCGAGATTGGCTGTTGGGAAACCCATCTTGCGCCCATTCTGATAGCCATTCACAATCCGACTCTCTATCGTATAAGGATAGCCTAAAAGGCGGTTGGCAGCCTCAATATTGCCCGCGCGGAGGTTGTTTCTGATGACAGAAGAACTCACTTTCTCATCGTTTGGCAGGAAGGCATCCGCACGAATGACCTCAACACCCATTTCCTTACCATACTGGACATAGTCTTCAAAAGTCTCAGAGCGGTTATGTCCGAATCGGTTGTCGTAGCCAATGATGAGTTTCTTTACATTCAGCTGTTTGCATAACACCTCTTGCATGAAGTCATGAGCTGAGAGCGCAGCCAACGAAGCATCGAAATGCAGTACGAAACTATTGTCAATACGTGTCTTTGAGAGTAGCAGTAGCTTCTCATCGAGTGTCGACAGCAGTTCTGGTTGGTAGTCAGCTTGTAGCATCTGACGCGGATGTCGGTCGAAGGTGATGACTGCCGATGCCATTCCCGACCGTTCAGCCTCGTCAATGACACGACTAATCAGGAACTGATGTCCACGATGCACCCCATCAAAGAACCCTATGGTTGCAACCTGTTCTACTAATTCATGCGTCTCATCTCGCTTAATATATATTGTATTCAATCCTCTTGTCTTATAGTTCGTTTACTTCCTTGTAAAGGTATTTTTATTTCTCTGCAAGGTATATTTAATTCCCCCACAAAGACACCTCCACCTCGTTACAAAGCCATGTATACTTTCTTGCAAAGGTACTCCAAATCACCCATAAACCCATGTTTGGGTAAACAAAATGTGTTAAAACATTAAATTTCCTTATCGTCCTTTCTCCTTTTTCCATTTATTTCATTATCTTTGCAGCCGAATTCACGAAATTCAGGACTTGTAGCTCAGTTGGTTAGAGCAACAGACTCATAATCTGGAGGTCCCTGGTTCAAGCCCAGGCTGGTCCACAAAGGGTAAGAAGAGCTTTACACGATGCTGTAAGGCTCTTTTTTGTTGGTAATCAAGTAGTTTCATCAGTAGGTTATTATGATTGAAACGGTTCAACTGTTGTAAAATCCCTCTATCTTCTCCTTAGCACTAAATGCACACATCACACTATTTTGAGCAAAATTTCAGCTAATTTATCCACTTGTTGACCTCCTGTTGACCTATTGTTGACCCGAGGTTGACCTCAAAACGAGAGATTATGCTGACAATTAAAGCAGAGATTCAGAGAGACAAGTTAAGGCAGGATGGTAGTTACAACGTCCGTATCAGGTTTACGAAGGACCGTAAGGTAAAGCGTATTTCCACAAGTTTGTTTGCAACAAAAGCCGATTTAACTGACAGGTTTACTTTCAAGGAAGATTCTCTTATCAAGCAGGAAGCAGACATACTTATCTTGCATTACCGTAAGATGTTTAACGAAATGCACTTAGAAGCAGAGACACTTGATGTAAACGAGATTGTAGCCCGACTGAACAGCAGAGACAAAAGCGACAAACCTGTAGATTTTATCCAGTTCGCTAAGGAATGGATTGCCGATTCCACGTTAAAGGGAGCAGTCAACTATACCTCCGCACTTAACAGCCTTATCCGTTTCAACAAAAGTGAGAAGCTGTACACGTATCAAATTTCAAGTGAATTCCTGCAAGAGTTTATGGCATTCTTACTCAATGAAAGCAAGGAACGAGCGGAACAATTGAAAAAGAAAGGCAAGCGTGTTCCCTCCACTCGCAGTACCTCCCTTTACTTAATGAGCATTCGTAGATTGTTTAAGGAGGCTGTAAAGCAATACAACAAGCCAGACCAAGGGCTAATCCGTATCAAGAACACCCCATTTGCTTATTTCCAAATCCCCAAACAGCAGGCAACACGAAAAAGAGCTATCACAGCAGAATTAATCCGTAAGATAGAGCAGTTACCGTATCAGACAGTTTATAAAGGCATACATCACACCAACCGCTTCAATCTCGCAAAGGATTGTTTTATCCTCTCATTTTGCATGATAGGAATAAACTCTGTGGATTTATTTAACGCAACCGAATATGATGGCAATACGCTTACTTACTATCGTACTAAGACGAGAGACAGGAGAATGGATAAAGCTAAGATGATAGTAACAGTTCCTAAGATATTGCATCCTTTATTTGAGAAGTACAAGGATACAACAGGCAAACGGATATTCAATTTCTACCAGAATTATGTCAATGAGAAAGCCTTTAACAAAGCCATCAACAAGGGATTGAAAGAGATTGGTAGTATTCTTAAAATTGAGGATTTAGAATATTATGCTGCACGCCATTCTTGGGCTACCATTGCCCTTAACAAGGTCGGAGTAAGCAAATACGTGGTACACGAAGCCCTCAATCATATTGACGAATCTATGCGAGTAACCGACATTTATATTGAACGTGACTTCTCAAATGAGAACAAGGCAAATGCAAAAGTCGTAAGATATGTGTTCGGAAACAGCATGACAAAATCCGAGAAATAACACTTTTGTATACCCTAAATTGAAAAATGTCATGTAGAATAATATTATTTGTAAAACAGGGGAAAAGTTAAAAGTGTGGTAAATTTACCACACTTTTTTCTTTGTTTCATTTTTTATTTTTATATTTGCAAAAATATAGCAAGGTTTAGTATGGAAAATATTAAGAATGTAGATAATATAGAAGCAAAGGATATTCTTCCTAGAGCTTTTGCAGAAGATGTAACATCAATAAAACAACTTTACGAGCAAAAAAAGGCTGAATTGGGTAAAACTGACAGACAAATTTACAAGCTTTTATCGATGGAGCCTAAGACCCTAAATTCAATTTTAGATGGTACTGCTAAACGAGTGAATTTTACAAATGCTATAAAATTAGCAAACTTTTTAGATATAACTCTTTCCGAGATAGCAGAATCTTATCTATCGACAGCTGATTCTAAAGAGATAGAGGAAATTCAGGCTGCGCGAAACCTACAATATATATCTGAAAATTTTGATATAACAGCTCTTACAAAGGAGCGATTCTTTGAGAAACATTATAATGCTAAAGAGATGTCGGAACGCATTATTTCATTCTTTGGTTTAGGGAGTTTATATGACTATACAAAAGAAGCTCAGACTTCTACCGCATTTAGTAGGACGAAAAAGAAATTGCGCACTGATCTAATGCGTGATTTTTGGGTAGTATCTGCATTGACACAGTTTAAGAGAATTAATAACCCTAATACTTACGATAGGAAGGCTTTAATAGAGTTGATTCCTAAAATAAGACCATATACTATGAATGTAAGAACTGGGTTCAAAATGGTTTTGCGTGCTTTATTTCAGGTTGGTGTAACTGTAATATTTCAGCCTAAATTAGAAAATACACAAGTACGAGGAGCTACCATGATAGTTGATGATAAACCGTGTGTAGTTATTTCAAACTTAAATAATAAATATCCCACTTTGTGGTTTGCTTTACTTCATGAACTAAGCCATGTTCTGTTTGATTTTACTAATATTAGAAATCAAACTTATCATATAAGTGATGGAATTGGTGATTTAATGCTAACAAACGAAGAAAAGGCAGATAAATTTGCAAATGACTATTTGCTAAATGATTCACGTCTAACTTTTGCTAAACGTTACATAAACTCTCCCATTATGCTTGAAAGTTTTGCACGACAGTGTGGAATACATCCGTCAATTATATATGTAAGGTATTGCTACACTAATGGGAATTGGGCATTTTATAATAAATTTATCCCTAAAATGGATGAAGCCATTCAAGATATAAATACAGATCCTTTTGGACATGATAGTCTTTTGGAGTCGGTGAGTATGATAAAAGAATTTTATAACATTTAAATATAAGGTTTATGAAAAATGATAATAAACAATCTGAAGAGAAGTTGGAACAGTCTCAGAAAGTTAAACAGTCAGAGCAAGAACAGCAATTTGAGCAAGAACGAGAAGCTATTATGTTAAAAGCTGATGAAGCTAAGGAGGAGACTTTTTTCTTTGATGATGCAGGTAAACTCTCTATTAAAAATGAAATAGCAGACTTATTACATGGTGAAATTGATAATCCAGAGAAGAAATACGACTTGTATTATAATGCTATTGATAAAGTTCTAAGAAAATATTTACCTAAGGGATATAAGTTTAAAGAACTACGTGAACTTATTTATGAAGAAAAGAATACATTCTTAACAGGACATCGATTAGATAAAAATAATCGGAGACATGCTGATGGAAGAATGACACCAACTCCTATTATGGAAGAACTTGTAAATATAATTGCGGAATGGATTGGGAATCAGGGTACCCCTTATGAGTTATATACTAAACTAAGAGATGAAAACAAGAAACGTGGGTACGGAATCGCATCTGATTAAAAAATAAGTAGACTCCGCTTGCAGAAATACAGGTGGAGTATTTAATTACCTTTGTAAGAGACCTCAAACAGATAATATGACATTTGATATTAACAAAACAGAATATATCGCTATTCTCGCAGGGATTGACTGCTTGCCACCAGTTAAGGAGGGTGAGGTTATAGCCCCAGCATTTGTTGAACTGGCACAAAAGACAGCTATAGAACATTTTACCCATAGATTTCCTGATTTATTTCAGGAGAACCAAGACAAGTACAAGCTTTTCCTTGAAAATAGCAACATACAGAAACAACTCTCCGAATGGAAACTTGACCCTATCAAATTCTGGTATCTACATTTGTTTATCGTCGATTATGCAACAGATGCCTTTAGAAGTGTCACCATATTTGAGGAACTAAGCACAAAGCAGTATATTGAAAAACTTATCAAATCCTTAGAAAAAACAGATATAGAGAAATTCTGTCTCGATATAAGGATTAATAAAGAGAAGTTGTCAACTCGAAATCCTTGGGTAGGTGTAGCCTTACTTTCTGCTCTAAAACAAGATTTCCCATTTGACTGGGTAAATAATAATACGTTTGTTTCTAAAGATATCAAAGAGGATATAGAACGCTACACAACTGCAAGAATGAAATTTTCCACAGAATTATACAGCCACTTCTTTGATCAATATCTTCACAAATCACAACGAGGTAGAAAGTCCTTTATAGGTAAATTCCTTTACTTGGCTGATTTGACAAGGGATGAACGTTATTGGTATGGATGTAAACCAACATTAGAGAAATTCTGTAAGAAATACGAAATTGCCCAATATCAAAAGATTATGGTTGAGGGAGTAGAACATATTGCTATACCATTTGATGTGGGAAAGGATTTATCAGACCACATAAAGAAATGTACCATGATTCCCCAAGTACGGCATTCTTTCTACTTTTCTCCAGTTGACGAGTAAATAACTATCATTCATTATTTTAGGTTTTAGGGAATTTTCCATTGTAAAAAGTTCCCTAAAACCCTCAAGCCTTCTTTACTTTCTTTCTCCTTAATTTCCCCCTACCTTTGCATCGCAATCACGAGACAAGCGCGCTGTCTAAGTGATTGTGAGGTAACAGGTTCACCTCTGATGTAAGAACCTTAAAGACAAAGAAAACATGAATAAAGGAACATTCACATTACCGACTTTACAGAAAGCACAAAACCAGTATGACAACATTGGAGCTTACAACCAACTGCAAGCAATGATGAAAGTAGGACAGAAATTATCTGTCAAGTTCTACACAGGGAAAGACAACAAGCCATGTGCTTGGATTGAGAGTAAGCAAGTGACAGGATTTAGGTACGAAGTAAAAGACACAAGTTTTAAAGGTTTGATGAACTACCTCATATCAGGTGAGGTTGCTGATTTTGACACTTCACCTATGGAAGTTCAGCCTTTGAAAGAGGAAACCAATTATGCCCTCTTAGTGCTGAAGTTGATGCTGGAAGAAGATTGGGGCATCCAGTTCACACCTCTTTTTAGAGAAAGATCTAATTATATAACCGCCCAAAAGGTGTTGAGGAAAGGAACAATATACTTCCGAATCCCAAGAACTGATGAGAATGTAGAGCTACTAAGAGATTACGATGTAACTATCTAAATAATAACAGGAAGAGGGGGGAAGTTCCCTCCTCCATAAAACAAGAAATTATGAAACAAGAAATTACTATTTCTATGAGCTATGGCAAGGTACAACATCTTTTAGAAGTCCTACCACTGATTCCAACTAACACAATCCTTTGCAAGACACTTACTGGCATAGGAGCAACTTACGGAGAAATTCGGTCCGCCCGAAACTCTATTATTATAGAGCCGAATAGACCTGTTATTTATGGGAAATGTCTCGATCCCAAACATAGAGATGACAATCTGTTAGGTGTGTACGAAGGAGTTTATACCAAAGATGTAGTTAATTACATTCTTCAATCTCAAGACATGAACAAAAAAATAAAAATATTGACTACTCCCGAGAGTTTCTATAAGGTGCAAAAAGCATTTGAACAGTTGGGGATAGACATCCGGACGGACGGTTATTTCCTATTGTTCGATGAGTGCCAGAAGATTGTTAAAGACTGTGGCTATCGTAAAAACATATCACTGCCAATGGATTTCTTCTTTGAGTGTCAAGACAAAGCTATGGTTTCTGCTACACCTCCATCAGAGTTTGCAGACTCACGGTTTGAGAATTTTGATATTCTCATCATCCATCCCGACTTCAACTACAAAAAAACGATAACGGTTTGTACCACCAACAATGTACTGGAGAGAACACGGCAGTTGTTACTACAACTGGACGAGCGACCAGTTTTCTTTTTCGTAAACTCCACGGACATTATCCTTGCTATGATGGAACAACTTGGATTAAGGGATCAATCAGCGGTGTTCTGTTCTGCCGACAGTGTGGATAAACTGAAATCACAGAAGTTTAGCAACGCACACGAAAACTGGGAGAAGAAATACATGGAAAAATACAACTGGATGACAAGCCGTTTTTACAATGCTATGGATATTGAGTTGAATGAAAATCCAAATGTTGTTATGATTACCGATTGTTACACCGCTGATTACACAATGATAGACCCTTATATGGATGCAGTGCAGATAATAGGGAGATTTCGTAATGGAACTAACGCCATCTACCATATCAGTAATCTCGATAAAAGAATCCCAATAAAAGACAAGAAGAGCATTATCATACGGTATCAATGTGATAAGGAAATATATGAGAACTTTAGAACATTCAAGAACTGTGAAACAGATATCAACCGAAGGGCGGCTTTCAATGATGCTATGAATGTGTTGCCTTACAACAGATTTCTTGACGATTACGGCAAAGAGGATGCTTTCAAGATAGACAACTATATCCACGAAGAATTGGTAAGGGTGATGTACCATGATTATACACGTCTCTATCAAGGATATAATGAATGTGGATATTTTGAAGTAACCACCTCAAACATAACTTATAGATACGGTGATTATGATCGATTGAAAATTACAAATAATACTTTACCTATCAAAGATATACGGAAACGAATTATAGACCAGTTGGAAACTCTAAAAGGAGACGAGACAGAAATGGCAATGCAATTCCGAGATGAACTTCGTCACGTAGATTCTTTCATAGTAGAAGCATGGGAGGTGTTAGGGAAACAAACGATTGAGGAACTTAATTATAATCCTAAATTAATTAGGGAGAAGATAATACTTACCTTACATGAGAAGAAGGCTAAATCTTCAGATGTAATTAGGATGGTCTATAATTCGTTTACTCCAAGACGTTGGTACACTTCTTCTTTTATCAAGCAAGAGCTGAAGCGGATACACAATTCATTAGGAGTTCCCAAGAGTAAAGCTATCACTGCAAAAGATATTTGTCAATACTTCGAAGCTACAGAGAGACGGAAAGCTAAAGAAAGAGGTTATTACCTCATCAGTCCAAAATTTACTACAGAATGAAAACTATTAGATTAAGATTACTCTTTATAAAGAAACTATCATCCAAATACAATGTGCTCCCTCACATTAAGGATGGATAGAATCACATTGAACAAGAAGAGATTATTACAAAGATTATGGTAGAGCATATTATAGGTTCTGAAACATCTGAATTTACAGAATTTGCCAGAGAATACAACTCAAAAAGGTTAACATAAAAAATAGGTGATAAAATGTCTAAAAGTGTACAAAGAGATTAGTAAAGTCAAGATAAGGAGAAATACACAGAGATAGTTCAAAAAGGCGTAAGTAGCCAACAAGTGAACAGATATAGATTAGAGTCAAAAAGGACTTTTATGATCTTGCAAACCAAGTTCGTTACTAAATCTATATATAGCTAACAAAAGAAAACACCCCTCCTTGTCCTCTAAAATATAGATGCTGCAATAAAGGGGATATCCCACTATATACGCCATCCTAAAATACCTCCCATCAATCGCTAAGTTCTTCCCTATCATCGAAACACGAGAGAATTATTCACCAGTCAATTCTAATGAGAAGATACGCACAAGGGCATACCCACTTTGCATCCCCTCCACACAATACAAAGGGAAAAGAAAAATAGCAGAGGTCTCTACAGTGAAAAATAGGCTATGAATAAACCTCTATATAATCTTAGGGGATTTATGATGTGTAACAGGCTGGAAGTTGGAGTTATCCGCTTTCGGTCTGTTCTCATTTATGCCTATTTTCAATCAATATTCACTTAATCATTTACAGTTATGAACAACGTAACATTAATGCCTGCTGTTGTGGCACAAAACAACAGAAACTTTGATTTCAGCGATGCAGAGGAAGCCGTTATCATAGAGGACACCCCAACGGAGGGTAGCAGCGTTTCTTTCCTCGAAGCCAACACCAACGCAGTCTCACTTGATGAACTTGCCAGTACATGTGTTGTCCCAACTTGGGGTAATCAAGAATTGACCATTGCGCATCAAGACTTTATTAACTGTGTACATGATGCTGCCAAAGACTTCTATCATGGCGAGCAGATAAATAAACCTGCTATCCGTGTTTCTCATATAGTAAGAGGTAGAACACCTAACGCATTAGGCAAGAAAGCATCTGAACTTTTAGAATGTGAAAAGACACAGTTCTATCAGCGTATGGCGTTTGCTTTTACTATCCCAACGATTTATGAAACCTTGAATGGTCAGAAGCTTGAACTTTGTATGGGTGGAGTGCGTAATTACAACGACCTCAACCTTTATAGGGCAAGTAAAGGTGTAGAGAAGTTCTCTATTTTTGTAGGCTGGAGAGTAAACGTGTGCAGTAACCAAGTGCTAACAGGTGATGGTGTCAAACTATCTTTCGAGGTCATGAGTATTCGTGACTTATATAAGAATGTGATGGAGTTACTCTACCAATTTAATCCAGCTAAGGATATACACCTAATGCAGACTCTCTCAAATACTTCTCTCACAGAAACACAGTTTGCACAGATAATAGGTAGAATGAGAATGTACCAAGCCTTACCGCAAGGATATACCAAACAGATACCACGTCTATTAATTACAGACAGTCAAATCAACAATGTGTGTCGTGGCTATTACAGTAATTCTGATTTTGGAGCAAAGGATGATACTCTCTCCATGTGGGATTTTCATAATTTGCTTACAGAATCGAATAAGGGCAGCTACATTGATACTTATTTGCAGAGAGCCGTAAATGCAACTGATGTTGCTGTAGGCATTAACAATGCTCTGCGTGGTGATGAGAAATATAAATGGTTCATTGGATAAGTGAACTGTTGATTGAGAGCGGGGAGACATTCTGCAATGGGTGTCTCCCTTTTTATTGGTAAACTATACACATAACACGATGAATAAAGAGATAGACAAGACTCTACACCTTATATATACTTTACAGGAGCAGTTATGCAATATGCCACACAGAGAGGGCTGTCTTAAAATGCTATACCAGATAAGAAGCCTTATGGAGGATTTCGACAGTATGCTGACACCAGACCAACGCAAATACGGTATATACAGCAATGCTTATAAGGAGATATTCGCTAAAGGCACAGGTCTTTCGCAATATGACAAGGTTTGTGCAACCATCTGCGAGGAAGAATATGCAGAACTGCCATTTTAACAACAACTTATTTCATACATTACAACTATGGACATGGATTTCAAGGTAGCAGAGGTAACGCTACAATACAAACCGACCTGCAAAAAACAAAGCAAGGTTTTTGGTTCAGAGGAAGCATATAATATCTTACTTCCTACATTCAAAGAGGGAACAATAGAGTACAGGGAATATGCTAAAGTGCTATATCTCAACCAAGCAAATGAGGTTATTGCCTATAACACGATTTCAGAGGGAGGACTGACAGAAACTGCCGTTGACCTGAGAATAATACTACAAGGGGCATTACTGACCAATGCCACGCAGATAATATTTGCTCACAATCACCCAACTGGTAACTTAAAGCCCAGCCCACAGGATGATATGCTTACAAGAGAACTACAGAAAGCTTGTCAGGTTATGAGGATACGGTTTACTGACCATATAATCATGTCAGTAGATAACTATTATAGTTATCGTGAAGAAGGGAGGATATTGTGATGGAAACGAATTATGTCGTAATTCTTGATTTCAGTACAGCAACTGTGATTAAGATACACCTATCGAAAGAGCAGATTGAAGAATCCTACAAATATAATGACTTTGAGGAGTTCCTCTTTACACTTGAACCCAAATATGGCTTTCAAGTAAAAGACTGCTGTTGGATGACGTGTGAGACATTGAAAGAGGAAAACTACCTCTGATTATATTCACTAATAGAGAAAGTGAATGTTGTTCTGATAATCAATCACTTAACAAAGAGGCTATCAGAATTATATTCACTTTCCTTATAAACCCAACATAAAAGAATATTATTATGAGTTTGAAATATAGCAATACAACGGCAGACTACCTTGAATGGTCAGAAGCCATGAACTTAATACGTAGGCTGACAAGAGACAAGAACTATAAGATTTCGCTTCTTATAGCGATTGGTTGTTTTACAGGATTAAGAATATCTGATATTCTAACCTTACGATGGAAGCAGATACTTGGTGTTTCAGAGTTTACTATAACCGAACGTAAGACAGGTAAGCAGCGAACTATACGCCTTAACAAAGAACTGCAATTGCATATTAAAGACTGTTACGAGCATATCAATCCTCTTGGTATTGCAGCTCCTGTCCTTGTTAGTCAGAAAGGTACAGTTTTCACCGTGCAACGCATCAACGTAATACTCAAGGAACTCAAACAGAGGTACAAACTGAAAATAAAACATTTCAGCTGTCATAGTTTGAGAAAGACATTTGGAAGACAAGTTTATAACATAAATAGTGACAATGCAGAACTGGCACTAATCAAGCTAATGGAACTTTTCAACCATTCATCTGTAGCTATTACCAAACGCTATCTTGGATTACGTAAGGAAGAAATCTTGGAAACCTACGACTGTCTTACATTCTAAGCAATGACATTTTTCAGAGAATAATTCTTTTATACACCCCATACTAAAAATGTCATCATATGCTGAATAACAAACAAAAAACACCCTTAAAATAGAAAAATCACTCTGTTATACAAACTTTTTGCAAGAAAGAAACATTTAATAAGAAAATTTATCTATCTTTGCAGTGGACTTTCAGTACATCTGTGTGCAGATGTGCGTTACAAAGAGTTCAACTTTTAAAAAGAGCGTTTGCTTTAATTATCCTTCCTCTGAAACGTGGAAAATTTCAATACTGCAAGGATGATGACAGCAAGGCTCACGCTTGGGATTATTGTACCCTTACCAATGGGGATAATATACCTCAATGCGTGGGCTATTGTTGATTATCTGCAGTAGGTACTTTCCACGACCACAGAGGGGATAACAGCAATAGTTCCCACGCTTTTTCCATTTACCTAAATAATAACCGCTTACTTCTGGGAAACAGTGAGCACAAGATACAAAATTATGAATTGGTTGACTACCATTATTTTTATAGCTATCATTGCAAGTATCTTAGGTGCACTAAACTCCAAGGATAAAGAAAAAGAGAAGAATTCCTTTCTGGGCTCTTGCTGGAGGAATGAGCTGTGGTTATGTTATTTTCGAAATATTTTTAGTCGTAGGTGGATTGATACTTTTATTTAAACTATTCGACTTTTTATTTGGATAAACAAATACAACAATTTCCTGCTATGAGAAAAGGGATATTTAACTTACTATCTATGAGTATATTATTCTTTGCCAACCAAGGGTATGCTCAACAGATTAATTCACATTTACAAGTTAATTCCTCCTTACAAAATCATGTCTGTGCCATCTTAAAAGAGAATATCAAAAAGATAGGTGCTATTAACGGACAGATAATAATAATGGATTGTAAGTCTGGAGAGATTAAGGCAATGGTAAACTTGATGAATACTAAATCAGGAATCAAGCCAGCAATAAGACAATTGTCAGAACCAACTGCCTTAATGCGTACAGTTTCATTATTAGCAGTATTGGAACAAGGTAAGGTAAACCTGAATGACAGTATTGATACTAAAGCAGGAATGCTTGATATAAACGGCTATCTGCTAAAAGATTACAACTGGCTTAGAGGAGGAAATGGAAAGACAAGCGTACAGCAAGGCTTTTTGTTATCATCAAACATCGCTACATACTTAACAGTTAAGCAAGCATTTGGCAAGGAGTATGACAGGTTCTATAAAGCCATTACTAATATGGGCTATGGTTTACCACAAAATAGCTTCAAAGCAATCTTACCAAGTCCCTACAATGATATTTCTCTTGCCAAGTTTGTAAATGGAAAGAATCAGCAGATATCACCTTTACAAATACTTACATTTTATAACGCCATAGCCAATAATGGTAAGATGGTAAAGCCCACTTTTCATAAGAGAGATACCACCATTATAAAAGAACAGCTTGCGAGTAAAGAAAACATTGCCATCATTCAGCAATTACTTGTGCAGAAAGTAAAAGATGGTCTTGCTCATCAAGCACTCTCTAATAAAGTGAGCATCGCAGGTGAACAAGGAGCTGTTGCTGCAAAAGGCAATAGAGATAACACAGTTTACTGCTTACAGTTCTGTGGCTACTATCCATCAGACAATCCACAATACAGCATCATCGTTTCTTTGAATAAGAAAGGATTACCAGCAAGTGGTGGTGTGGCTGGAGAAATAACAAAACAAATAATAGAACAATAAAAAATCTTATTTATGAAAAAATTACTATTTATACTTGGGTTATTCATTTCTTTGAATTTATTCGGTCAGTCTAAAACTCATTGCTTTCTTTTTACTTTTGATACAAAAGCTGTAGCTTGGGGGAAGAATACAACTTTTTCTAATCCTCAGTTCTGCAAAGCTAATTTGACTTTATTTGATAGAGCATCATTTTTCTTACTTGATGATCCTGTAGCTATTGGCATCTTTGATATTAAGAATGTAGAAAAAGACTACGAGCGAAACATATTTGTGTTTACCTGCACAAAAAGAGAAACTAAAGAATCTTGTGCAATATTATTAGAAAATGAGTTTATAACTTTTATATATGCTTCTGTTGCTTATAGGTATCACATAAGATTATCGAATGAACTGGACTAATCCATACCTATTTTTTGCAAAGAAATAATCACTCAAATTAATATTACAATTATATGAAAAAGAATATAAAGAATAAACAAGATGCAGAGATAGCTATTCTACATTATCTTGAAGCTTATAAGTTTACAAATAAGAATAACGCATATATCATTAAACGTGCTCATGTGCAAACACTATAAGGAGCATTTAATGGTGCTGGTGACTATAAATTCTATGGCATGATAGAATATAAAGAGGATAATAGGAGTAAAAAAAGTGCATATCAAAATTAATCAATCATATAATTATGAAAAAAATCAAATTTCATTTTGCTTGTAGCATTGCGTGCTGTTTCGTAATTCTTTTTTCATCTTGGTTTTCAAGGAAAACATATTCTGTAGAGTTTAGTGGACCATGGATAAATGTAACCGTCCCTGCTCCTTCTATTGGAATGGCTGGTCCAAATGAGATTTATTTTCGTGGGGTGGCTCGCGATGATGTTGGTAAAGAAATCTACAATGGGCTGACTGGGGTAATGGGCTTTTTTAGGAGAGGAAACTATACTGTTGTTCTATATGTAACAAAAGAAAATGAATATGGGGAAACTGTGAAGATAAATAAAGGAGATTTATGTACCTTGAACGCAGAAAAGGTTAAGCGTTATAAAGATTACGCACACTTCAAAGAAGCGTACCCTATTTATTACTACATGGAGAAAAAATGCTTCCCACGATTCTTCAATAATAGAAACTAAAAGACAACAACAATGAAAAGATGTCTTACAGCAGTAGCTTTATTATTATGTACATTCAAATCTACATTTGCTGATCGTTCAGACTATGGTAGAGTTTTTAGTGATAATTCAGAAAGTTTCTTCTATGATAATCCTATAGGAAGAATTATAGCTCTTGTTATTGGTATTATTTTATCTATTATAATGATAACTATAGTTTATAATGATAATAAAGAATCAAAGAGTGAAAAGGGATGCTTAATATCATTCTTTATTATCCTAATGATTATCGCCATTCTATGTGTGATGGCTTGAGACAAGCTGCAAAGCACCATTTGAGCAATCATTTGGTGCTTTTTACCCCATGACATTTTCACTCACAAAATTCTTATATATACCCAAATGTGAAAATGTCACTGTACCCGAGAAATTCAAATCTCAGATGCACTTTTACTCGATTTTTTTGAAAACTTCAAAGTGACTTGGATTTGCGGAATAATGTACTTATATTTGTTTCAGATATTCAGGTAATCCCACTGATATAAAGGAAATACGGAGGTACAGCAATGTACCTCTTTATTTATTGCTTGAAGTGTCGAATTTTTATTTATAAGCCACTACAAATAAAATCGAAGTACAGATATACCTAATGAAAGAAAAACACATTACCAATGAGAGCCGTATGGGAATTACCAATGAGAGCAATAGATACTACTAATAAAAAAACTATTACTCATACAGCTCAAATCTTTCAGATTTTCGCTTATCTAAACTTATTGATTTAGCAATGGAGCATGATTATAAAAGTAACAACAGGAGAACAATTTGAAACCCGAAAAGAAGCCAAAGAACGTGTTGGAGGTAAATGGGCATTTGAGAGATTAGTAAAAAACGGAGAGATAAGATTTATAAAGGATGGTAATAACATAGCAAGCGATGGATTACACTACACTAAGCAAGGAAGTCGGAGCTTTTCTTAATCCATTGCAGGCATACATATACTTGGGATTGTGCCTACATACAGATTTTAAGAATGATATTTCAAACATTAACCAAGATACGTTGGCAAAGTTCCTACAATGTGATGTCGGTACTATACAAAGAGCCTTACGAGTGTTCCAAGAGAACAACTTGCTTACCATTTATCAAGATAGATATGGCTGGAGAGAGAAGAACAGATATAAGCTAATTAGAACTAACTGGTTTGGTGTTAAAAGAAAGATACTGAAAGAAAACATTACAAGAGAACAGATAGGCTTTCTCTTATTGTTGAAAAGTCTTTGCTACAGTCACTGTAATTACACTGATTACTATGGCAAGGATTTACAAGAAATAATGACTCTGAAACGGAGCATGATTGACAATTATTTGAGGGCATTGGAAGCTAAACAATATATCAAGAGAGATAAGAAAAAGAAACGGATAACAATACTCCGAGATGATTTATTCCTAACAACAAAAGAATCAGATAAAGAGAAGATTATAAAACTATGCCCAGAATTAATGGGCGATGATGATTATATTGATGAACATGGACACTACCATTTTGTAGACTAAAATCAGCTATGCCCTACATCAAGTTTATAAAACTGGAGACAGGGTTACGAATAAAGAACTGAAAAACACCTTGCAAAAGATTTACACAGGATTTGGCTGTAAGAGAAAGGCAAAAGGAACATAGATTACAGAATATGGCTTTGCCACGCAAAGATGTAAAATCCCTACAGATAAGGGAAGAAAAGATGGAATGATATTATTCACGACATAACTACAGGCAATGATAACAAAAGAACACTTATAGGCACTCGTCAACGAGGCTAAAAGTCTTGTTGATATATTGAAGATACTGAATAAGAGGCAGAGTAAAACTAACATAGAAGAGCTTACTACTTTATTAGATAAATACGGCATAGCTTATCATACTCTTCCCATTAGACTGATACAAGAGAAAATCCCCTTAAAAGACATACTTGTAGAAAACAGTACTTATCAATCTTCCAAACTAAAGAAGAGGCTGATTGAAGAGGGTATCAAAAAGGAACATTGCGAAATATGCGGACAAGGTAACACATGGAATGACAAACTACTTGTCTTGCAATTAGACCATATCAATGGCATACACACAGATAACCGATTGGAGAACCTGCGCATCGTCTGTCCAAACTGTCACACACAAACAGATACGTTCTGTACACGAAAACTTAAACAACACAACTACTGTAAAGACTGTGGAAAAGAGATTAGTCCTAAATCTACTTGGTGTCCCGAATGTGCATTGAAACATAACCGTGTACACAAGGTCTCACCCTCTGATAAGCCCTCTAAAGAAGAGCTACTACAGCTAATAAAAGAGAAACCATTTACTGAAATTGGTAGACTGTACGGAGTAACAGACAACGCTATCCGTAAATGGTGTAAAAGGATGGGGCTACCCTCCACGAAAAGAGAGTTAAACGCATTATATAAGAAAAACACAGATAGAGAATAAACAGCCATACCTCCTATTTCAAAGTGTGAGATTATTTTCACACAACTGACCCAAATATGTTAGTTTATTACAGTATTATTCAAGATGTTTTTGTAACTTTGCGATACGATAGAGCGTTGACCTATAGTTGACCTCTTATCCGCACAGAGTTCATTAACAAGCTGATAAATAAGCTCATATATAGTTTGTGTGGCGAGACTCATAATCTGGAGGTCCCTGGTTCAAGCCCAGGCTGGTCCACAAAGGGGTATTAAAGAGTTGTAGAGGTTTCTGCAACTCTTTTTTTATGTGGTCATTTTCGAAGGTGGGGGTGGATGGTTGTCGCCTGTGTAAGGATGAAAGATAAGGCGGTGTTTGATGTTGTTTACTCCGTATATTGGATGAATAGGCAGATTGTTATGCTGAGTCGTTAACTGAAAGGGCTTCATCGGGCGTTGAGTATTGACTTATCACGGGAAGAATATGTGCAAAATCAAGATACTAATAACTGAAAAATATTCTTTTAAAAGGGACGTTTTTCTCTGATTTTATTTGTATTTTTGTCATGCTAATCGTATCGTTTCGGACGCTTTTATTCAATAATAAACAAGGTAACTTTTACGATGTGGCAAAGTCCTCATGATAGAACTCTGTGCTATTCACGTCTGTTGCGGCGCTACTGAGGCTCTGTAAAGCCGATTCATTCATGGCTTTATATGAGGAAAAATCAAATGAAAAAGAACAAGTATGGCAATAATTTATCTACTTCTCGGTATCATCATCGGTGCAAGTATCATGTTCCTCTGGATGAAGAACAAATCAACACAGGAACAGAAGAATGCTGGTGAGCAATTAGCTGTCCTCCGTAGTCAACTTGAAACAGAACGAAAGAATGTTGACGAACGTATTGCGGTGGTGAAAGAGAATGCTTTGCAGCAGCTTGAGGCAGAGCGAAAGCATGGCGAACAGCTACGCAACGAACTCCAGAAGCAGGCTGAAGCGAAGAACCGACTCCTGCAGGAAGAAGTGCGCAATATGGCTGCTCAGATGTTGGATGAGAGTCGGGAGAAGATGAATACGACGGATAAAGAACGATTGGATGCTCTCCTCTCGCCACTAAAAGAACGTTTAGAGGCTTTTAATCAGACTGTTACAAACAACAGCAAGGAAAATACTGCCAACAAAACAGAGATTAAAACGACCTTCGAGGAGGCGATGAAACGTCTTCATGCGGAGCAGGAACTAACCATCAAGGCGATGCGTGAGGATCAAGAACGGGCAGTAAAGGAACTGCGTGAACAGACGGAACGTATCGGTAATGATGCTGCTTCGCTCACACAAGCTCTTAAAGGCGACTCTAAGATGCAGGGCGATTGGGGTGAGATGATTCTCGATAAGACGTTGGAAGACTGCGGTCTTATTCAGGGGCAACAGTATTTTCTGCAAGAGAACTACAAGGACAAGGACGGTAATAACTTCCGACCAGATGCCGTGATAGTCTTTCCGAATGAAGAACGTGCCGTGATAGATGCTAAGGTTTCACTGACAGCTTATCAGGCAGCAATCAGAGAAGAGAATGCCACGGAGCGTGAACGCTATTTGAAGGAACATGTTTCCTCAATCAAGAAGCATGTTGACGAACTGTCGGCTAAGAATTACGAGAAACTTGTACCGGGCTGTATCGGCTTTGTACTGATGTTCGTCCCTTACGAAAGTGGCTATTCTGCAGCCTTGAAGACCGATCCATCTATCTTGCAATACGCTTATCGTAAGCATATTATCATTCTGAGTCCAAGCAATCTTCTCATGGCTTTACAGTTGACGCACACGATGTGGCAGAACTTCCGTATGACAAAGAATGTAGAGGAAATCCTCCACCAATCAAACGAACTCTTCGATAAGTTCGTCACCTTTGCAGAGACTTTCGTAAAATTAGGTGCCGACATCGAACGCCTACAGCAGGATTTTAGCAGGGCGAAGGGTCAGCTAAACGAGGGTAAGGGTAACATCGTTCGCCGATTAGAAGGATTAAAAACATTAGGGATCAGTCCGAAGAAACAGATTCCGGAGAGCCTGTAATAAGTGGAAACCGAGCTATAAATAGCTTTCAAAAATTATATATAAAACGTCCTCAACAATCTGCTTTCAGATTGCTGAGGACGTTTTGTCGTTTCTGAATTTCCTTTACATTATCTTGTGCTTTTATGCCGGAAAAAGCCTAAAGAATGGCGTTTTTGTCTACCTTTGTAAGCCTCTCGCTATAAAGAAGTTACGAAATAGTGTTTCAAAAGGTGCTTAATAGGACATCAAAAGGGCGTTAGTAAGGGTCTTAAAGGGCACCTTTTGCAAGCCAAAAGGGCGTCTTTACGAACCTAAAAGAGCATGTGTTGATTTTCAAGTGTTGATTTTTTTATTACAAAATAGATAATTGTTTGGTTCTTCCGAAATATGGAGTGCTAAACTAAACGTCTTATATAATAGGCACACAGAGTTACGGAGGGGACGGAGCTAAACGCAATGTAACGGAGGTGCCGACAGCGCAAAGAGCAACGGAGGTGTAGCGTACAGATTCTTGATAAATATTTAGGGATAAACGCTTTGTTGATAAATTGCTAATAGAATTTGCAAACAAGCTCCGTCGCTCTATGCACCGACGGTGTCTCTGTGGCTTCTATCGCTTTTTAATAATCCTCCGTTCTCTCCTTTTCTCCGTGTGACATTTCGTTAGAAACCTAACTTTAAGTGTCAAACCTTATCACTCCAAAATCCTGAAAACCTATAAATAAACCTTAGCATAAGTATAGGTTATGAGAGATAATGATTCATGATGAAAAAGCGTAGAAAGTCAGAGGTTATAAAGTTTGTTTTATAGAAAAGGTCCAATTTTGTAAACCAAACTTTATAAAAAAGTATGATTCTTATTAAGTGTGATTTATAAGAGTATTAGTAAAGTTGTTGTCTCTTACAAATTTTATCAATAATTCCAGATAAAGTATGCTTTGTTTAATACTTTCTTTATATCTTTGTAGGATAGAAAATCGTTCACATAAAAGGAGGTAGCACGGTGTTGTGCGAGTGAATATAATCGCTTGAACATAAGTGTGTTTAGCAAAAAGAATCAGATAGTAATGCTTCGTTATATCAATACAGATATTGTCTTTCAGGAGTTTCCCGATGAGGTGACGCTTGCCATTAATATTTCGGGATGTCCGTGTCGTTGTCCGGGCTGTCATAGTCAGTTCTTGTGGGCAAACAGGGGAGATGAATTGACGGCTGAAGCACTGTCTGCACTGATTCATGGTGCGAAAGATACCATTACCTGTGTGGGGTTTATGGGTGGCGATAGTGACCCAGCGGCTGTCGACCTGCTTGCGAAATATGTCCAAGAGCGTCACAACGGATTGAAGGTTGGTTGGTACACAGGGCGCACAGCAATCTCTCCGCTCATTGATCAACAGCATTTCGACTATATCAAAGTGGGACCCTACCTCCGCCATCTTGGTGGACTCGATTCCCCACACACCAATCAACGAATGTACCGCCGCTGCACAGATGGAAGCTTGGAGGATATCACTTCCCGCTTTTGGAAACATCAGTCAGAAGGCAGCTTATAAGAAAAAAGTCTGCTCCGCTTGATATTCTGCTTTAGAATCATTACCTTTGCAATTGCTTTACAGCTACTTCTAAATAAAGGAAAAAATGTTTTTAGAGTCCTTGTAAGTCAAAGAATAACAGAATAATAATGAAAAAGTTTAAGACAATAATCATGTTACTATTGGTTGCTATTGCATTGTATGCGCAGCGAACTCCAAGAGTGACGAATGATTTTAAGGAGGGAGACTTAATCTTTCAAGTATCGCAAAGTCGTCAGTCGCCTTTTATTCAATTAGCAACTAATTCTCCGTGGTCACATTGTGGTGTGATTGTAGAGAAGGAAGGAAAACCCTATGTGCTTGAAGCTTCTAATGTTGTCAAGCTCACTCCACTAAAAGCGTGGATTGATAGGGGTAAGATGGGAAGGTATAAGAGAAGACGAGTACTGAACAAACCTGTCAAAATCAAGTACGCTAAATACCTTGGTAAGCGTTATGATTTAGCCTTTAAGTTTAATAATGACAAGTATTATTGTTCAGAACTTATATACGACATCTATAAGGATCAGTTTGGTATTCAACTTGCTACGCCCAAGCCTATCAAGTCTTATCATATCTTCGGACTTGGTAAACTAATGAAAAGACGTGGTATGGACCCAAATCAGAAAGTCGTTGCTCCTTGTGACTTGTTATAGATTTAGCTGCATAACGGAAACCGAGTTCTCATGTTGCCTTGTACTCTCCACAAGTAACCTGTTAACTTGTCAACTCGTTCACTCGTCTAACTTGTCACCCCTCATGTTGCATTGTTCTCTCAATGTATTTCTATAAAACAAACTTTGCTGTCACTGCTATCACTCGAAGATCTCGTCTAACTTATTAGTTTACAGTGTGATTACTTGAACTGTTAAAAGTGACAGCAAATAAAAACAAAACTCTTCTTGTAAGAAGTGTATTAGCTTCTTGCTTTTTTTAAGCCCTTCTCTCCCCATATATTATAAGTACTTACCCCTGTTCCCCTGTTACTTTGTCTTCCTTCACAATCAACTTTTTCTCTTATCTACTCGTCTAACTTGTCCACCTGTTCCCTTGTTACTTTGTCTTCCTCCACAATTAACTTGTTCACCTGTCCACTCGTTCACTTGTCCACTTGTCCCCTTGTTACTCTGTCTTTCTTCACAATCAACTTGTTTACTCGTCTACCCGTTCCCTTGTCTACTTCCCCCAAGAGTGTATTATTTACGTAATATCCTCCCTTTCCTATTGCTTATTTGTTTTTTTTTATTAACTTTGCCTACATTGATAAAAGAAGTGAGGTCTGCATGCTGAGTAACAACCTCATAGCGTCTTTGGAGAAACCTTGAAGAAGGCAGTCAGAGACAGATAAGACAGAATATAACACCTAACTATTATGCATAAACAATTTTTAATCGGTTTATTATTATCGTCATTAACAGCTGCGCCTATACAGGCTGATGACTATCCTACTGGAGGCTATCTCTTCGGTCAGGCAACAGCACCAACTGGTAATGAATGGCAGTCACCTGGTGCACTGGGTTATAACAAGTTGCCAGCTCGTGCGCTATTCTCTTCTTTCTCATCGGTTGATGAGGCAAGAAAAGTATTGCCAGAGTTTGCTAAGGATTACCTTTCTCTCAACGGAGAATGGAGTTTCCACTTCTCAAAGAACCCCGATGAACGTCCAAAAGACTTCTTCACAAAGGGTTATGATGACAGCAAGTGGGACCGTCTGCAGGTGCCAGTAAGCTGGAATATGGCAGGTATTCAGAAAGATGGAACACTGAAGTATGGTGTGCCTATCTATGTGAATCAGTGGGTTATCTTCAAATATAACATCGAACCAGGTGACTGGAAGAAGGGCGTTATGCGTGAACCGCCAAAGAACTACACCACTTACGAATATCGTAATGAGGTAGGTTCGTTTAGACGAAGCTTTGACATCCCGACTACTTGGGACGGTAAGGAGGTCTATCTCAACTTTGATGGTGTAGACTCATTCTTCTATTTGTGGATCAACGGTCGTTACGTAGGATTCTCAAAGAACTCACGCAATACGGCACAATTCGATATTACCCCTTATATCACTAAGGGAAAGAACGAGGTAGCAGTAGAGGTTTATCGTTCGTCAGACGGTAGTTTCCTCGAGGCACAGGATATGTTCCGCTTGCCAGGTATCTTCCGTAATGTCAGCGTAACAGCTACTCCGAAGGTACATATTGCTGATGTGAAGGCTATCCCTTCCTATATAGGCGGCAAGGGTACTGTAAACCTTAACACAACACTGCAGAACCTCACTACAAAGAATGCGAAGGACTTACATCTGCGTTGGAGCATCTATAAGAATAGACTCTTTGCTGATGATAACGAGTTGGTGGCAACCTTCGAGGATACAAAGGCAAAGACCGTTTGTGACAGTAAGGGACAGGCTGACGTTCGACAGACACTCACTGTGAACAATGCGGCAGCATGGACAGCAGAAGAACCTAACGTCTATGTTCTCGTTGGTGAGTTGATGCAGGGTAAGAAGGTTGTTGAAACGATAAGTTTCCAAACTGGTTTCCGTACGGTTGAGATTAAGGATACACCAGCAAGTCAGGACGAGTTCGGTTTGGCTGGAAGATATTATTATATCAATGGTAAACCAGTGAAACTCAAGGGTGTGAACCGCCACGATACCAACCCATTAACAGGTAAGGTTATCTCTCGTGAGCAGATGGAACATGAGATTATGCTGATGAAGCGTGCGAATATCAACCACATACGTACCTCTCATTATCCTAACGACCCTTACTTCTATTATCTCTGCAACAAATATGGTATCTACTTAGAGAGCGAGGCAAACATCGAGAGTCATGAGTACTTCTATGGCAAGGCATCGCTTTCACATGTGCCAGAGTTCCAAGCAGCACACGTTGATCGTGTAATGGCAATGACTCACCAGCTTGTTAATCAGCCTTCAATCGTTATCTGGAGTTTGGGTAATGAGGCAGGACCTGGTCATAACTTCGTTGTAGCCTACGACTCTCTGAAGGCTTACGATGCTTCAAGACCAGTGCAGTATGAGCGCAACAACGACATCGTGGACATGGGTTCTAACCAGTATCCAAGTATTGCTTGGACCCGCGATGCGGTGAAGGGTAAGATGGGTATCAAGTATCCTTTCCATATCTCAGAGTATGCCCATTCAATGGGTAACGCTGTAGGTAACCTCGTTGACTATTGGGAGGCAATGGAGTCTACGAACTTCTTTATGGGTGGTGCTATCTGGGATTGGATTGACCAGAGTATGTACAACTACACAAAGGAGGGCAAGCGTTACCTCGCTTATGGTGGTGACTTCGGTGATACGCCTAACGATGGACAGTTTGTTATGAACGGTGTTATCTTCGGTGATGAGACACCAAAGCCACAGTATTATGAGGTGAAGAAGGTGTATCAGTATATTGGAACAAGCTGGAAGGACGCTAAGACAGCTACTTTGGATGTATTCAATAAGAACTACTACTCTGATGATCTCAGTGGTTATGCAATGTCTTATAGCCTGAGCGCTGATGGTGTAACCGTTAAGAAGGGCGACCTTGAGCTTGGTAGTGTACCGGCAAGAAGTCATAAGAGCATTACAATCGCAGGACTCAACGAGGGTCTTAATCCAAATAAGGACTACCTCCTCCACATTACCTATCGCCTCAAGCATGACATGCCATGGGCAAAGGCAGGATATGTTCAGGCTGAAGAGCAGTTGCCTGTACAGGTGGCAGCGGCTCGTCCAGCTATCGCTGCAGCAGGTAAGGTGAATATGTCTGCTGTAAAGGACAATAAGATCGTCTTCTCTGGCAAGACCTTCACAACGACATTCGACCTCACAAAGGGTACGATTTATAACCTTCAGTACGATGGTAAGACTATCATTGCAGATGGTTGTGGACCAGAGTTGAACGCTTTCCGTGCATGGGTTAACAATGACAACTGGGCTTACGAGGCATGGTATGCAAATGGTTTGAACAACCTGCAGCACAAGTGTACTAACTATACAACTCACGCAAATGCTGACGGTTCGGTTTCTGTTGTGTTCAATGTTGAGTCACAGGCACCTTATGGTTATCGCCTTGAGGGTGGCAATGCCAACTGGAAGAAGCTCATCGAATACAAGGAAAAGCCATTCGGTAAAGACGACTTCCGCTTTAATACACAGGTGGTTTACACCATCTTCCCTGACGGTAGCATTGAGAGCGAGAGCGCAATAACAAGTAACAAACCTAATTTGACACTCGCAAAGTTGGGTTATACCGTACGTATTCCAAAGGCACTCAGACTGTTGAATTACTATGGTCGTGGTACAGTTGACAACTATCCAGACCGTAAGACGGGTCAGATGATTGGTCTCTATGAGCAGCAGAATGTTGAGGATGAGTTCGTTACCTTCCCTAAGCCACAGGATACCGGCAACCATCAGGATACTCGTTGGCTCTCTCTTACAGGCAATGATGGCGGCGATGCCCTCTATGGTGCTGTCTTCGTGGCTAAGGATAAGATGAGTTTCTCTGCACTTCCCTGGTCGGATAACACCATCGCAATGGCTAACCATCCACACGAATTGCCTCAGAGCGAATATACTTATTTACATCTTGACATGGCAATCACTGGTCTTGGTGGTAACAGCTGTGGACAGGGTGGTCCGTTATTGCGCGACCGTGTGATGGCAACACCACATACCTTCGGTTATATGATACGCCCAATGAACTCCGTTAAGACCAACGACCTCGTTAGCAATGCGAATGTAAGTCTGAATGGTGCTACACCACTTACCATCGTACGTGACGGTGAGGGCAATGTGACAATCAATGCAAATGGTGCGAAGGGCGATATCTACTATCGTGTTAATGACAGTAAGAAGGCAGTGAAGTACACTGGTCCTATTAGCTTGCGCAATGGTGGTACGATTTCAGCTTGGACAAAGGAGAATGATTGGCTCGTAGCTTCTCAGACCTTCTCACGCATTGAGAGCATTCCATTGTCAGTAGTCTTCGCTTCAAGTCAGGAGAGTGGTGAGGGTGACGCAAGCCACCTTACCGATGGAAATCCAAGCAGCTACTGGCACACAATGTACTCTGTTACTGTGGCTAACTACCCACACTGGGTTGACTTCGACTGTGGTGGCATGAAGACTATCAAGGGTTTCACCTACCTCCCACGTCAGGACAGTAACAATGGTAACATCAAGAAGTACAGCATTCAGGTAAGCAACGACGGCAAGACATGGGGTAAGGCTGTTGCTGAAGGTGAGTTTGAGAACAACAGAAAGGAAAAGACTATCCTCCTCACCACACCAGTCAAGGCTCGCTTCGTTCGTCTGACAGCGCTCAGTGAGCAGTCTGGTCAGGACTTCGCAACAGGTGCTGAGTTTAAAGTGTTAGAGAAGTAAAGGGCTTATAATAGTCATTTGATAAATAAAAAGATAGGGAATCACAATTTGTCGTTCCCTATCTTTTTTGCGTTCTTGCTAACTGTCTATAATCCGTTCGAATCATATTTGCATCCACTCGTCGTTCTATTTCAGCTATATAGTGCATGAAGTCTTTTATTTATGTATGTAACACAAAGCAGATTCTTCCTTTCATACGTTAGAATTATCTTAAAATAGATTTGCTTTTATCTCAATAATTGATTACATTTGTAGTCGATAAAAATGCGGATAGGTGCAAAAATATAGAATAGAATGGAGATAAGACGTGATGCATTGCTCAAACGATTGATGGATTTGAGACATAATGGAATGATTAAGGTCATTACTGGTATGAGGAGATGTGGTAAATCATATCTTCTCTTCAGGTTATTCTCTGAGGCTCTAAAAGCTGAAGGTGTGAGTGATGAACACATTGTTATGGTAAATCTTGAAGACCGCAGAAACAAAGTGTTAAGAGACCCTGATAAGTTACTTGAATACATTGATAGTAGATTGAAGGATGATCAGATGCATTATGTTTTACTTGATGAAGTGCAACTTGTTAGTGATTTCGAGGACGTACTTAATTCGTACTTACAGGTAAAGAATGCTGATCTATATGTCACAGGTTCTAATGCTCGTTTCTTATCTAAGGATATAGTAACTGGGTTTCGAGGTCGTGGATTAGAGATTAAAGTACATCCTCTTTCTTTTCTTGAAATACGTAATGTAAGACCAGATGAACCAGTAGAGAATCTTTGGATAGAGTATATGACTTATGGTGGATTACCCCAAGTAGTCACAATGACTTCCACTCAAGAGAAAGTCGTCTATTTAAAAAGCTTGTTTAAGCATACTTATTTAAAGGATATCAAGGAACGTTATGATATAAAATTAGATGGTGATCTTGAAGAACTCATAAGCACGTTAGCTTCTACAGTGGGTGGCTTGACTAATCCAAGAAAGCTTGCTGATACTTTCCGAACAGTAAAGAAAAGTACGATTAGTCAAGATACCATCAAAGTTTATTTAGACTACTTGCAAGATGCATTTATTATAGAACGTGCGTTACGTTATGATATTAAGGGTAGACGTTATATAGATACGCCTTCTAAGTTTTATTTTGAAGACTTAGGACTGAGAAATGCGCTTCTTAATTTTAGACAAGTAGAAAAAACTCACTTGATGGAAAATGCTATTTACAATGAATTACGTACTCGTGGAATGGCTGTTGATGTAGGTGAGGTCATTTGGAATACTAAGGACGAAGATGGGAAGAAGATTAGAAAGATACTTGAAGTAGACTTTGTTTGTAACCAAGGTTATAAGAGAGCTTATATCCAGTCTGCTTTCAGCATTCCTGATGATACGAAGCGTGACCAAGAATTACAATCACTTAGAAGAATTGATGATTCGTTTCAGAAAGTGGTTATAATTGGTGATCATAGTCCTCGTTATCAGGATGAAGATGGTATTTTATTTATAGATATCTATGATTTCTTATTAGACAAGGGGGCTATAACATAGTGTTAGTTGACAAATGATAGGAAGTATATTAAGCACATTGCTATAGTGCTTTTGTTATCCTGTATTTTCAAAGGGTAGGTCTTTTAGCTAATAGACTATATTTATATAAGAAAAAAGGAGTGGAAGAAACGATATTTTCTTTCACTCCTTTTCGTTTTGTAGAAGTCTGAAATGTGACTAAATACAATGTTACACCTTGTTTGAACTATTGCCTTAGAGATGGGGAAACATTCCTCTCACACCAAGCGATGAGCGTTGAGATGAGTGGATAGAGTTCCTTTCCGATGGTTGAAAGGCTGTATAGCTTGTTGTTTTCAACGATAATATTGTCTTCTTTCAAGACCATTAACGAGGCGGATAGGGGAGAGTCGGGCAGGTCATACCTTAACTCTTCGTAAGTTGCTCTGCCTTTCTTACCGAGTGTTTGGATAAGGCAAAGCGTGTCCGCCACGCATATCCGTGAGAGGATATTACGTATCGGACACGTAGGGAATAGTGGGTCAATTACCATTTTAGTTCTTCATTCAGTATCACACCATCGCCAGCAGGTGCATCATTCTCTGCAAAGCTGTTTGTCTTATACTGGATACAGAGCATTAACATCTCGTCATTACCAGTATTCTTCAACGCACGCTTACCTTCTGGAGCAACGCGGATAATACTACCTTCTGTCACTGGGAAGACCTCGCCATCAACCTGATACTCACCTTCACCTTTGAGGATAAAGTAAAGTTCCTCGTGTGTCTTGTGTGTATGAAGGAAACCACTGTCCTGACCAGGTACAAGAGTCTGGAATGAAAGTTCGCTACCTGTCGTCTGTAATGCTTGACCAACGAATACCTTACCCGGAATCTCTATCTCTCCGAATGGGAGTACATAGTCCTTGATGTCGCTGAGTTTACCAACGTTTATTGCTGTGAAATTCTTACTGTTCTTGATCGTTTCAACTGTTTTCATAATTCTTTTTGTTTTATTGTTTTGTTTGTTTTGATGATGCAAAGGTATTGACTTTCAGTCTGTTCTACAAGTAGGCACGCAAATGTCAGCCAGTTACCTTGAGGTAAGTAATGCTGATAATAAAGCATTTAAAGGGTATTTGTTTCACATAGTTTAACACTAAAAGGTACGAGCCTTAGCTTATAATAGTTACTTTTGTGCAGTAATATTACTTAAAGAGCTTATAAGTATGAATAGAAATGAAGTCAGAGATGCCCTCTATCCAAACTGTCCTATAAGAAATGTACTGTCAAGAGTAGGGGACAAGTGGTCGATGTTGGTGCTTTTCACGTTGGAGAACAACGATTGCCAACGCTTTAAGGAACTGCAACGTAATATCCCCGATATTTCTCAAAAGATGCTGACTGCAACGCTGAAGATGTTGGAGGGTGATGGACTTATTTATCGGGAAGTCTTTCCAGAGATACCTCCCCGCGTTGAATATTCGCTTACGGAGAAAGGGAAAAGTCTACTGCCGCTTATCGACAACCTCCTTTCATGGGCGAGTGAGAACATGGAAGATATTATTGAGTCGAGAAAACAGTATCTTTTAAAGTAGGCTTTTTAGAGGTCTTGGAGGTCAATTATCCAACTGTTAGCAATTTTATTTGTAAGTATTTTTCATTAACTCGATTTTTATTAAGGCTTAATTGCATTCGAATTAACGCCCTTTTGGCTTGCAAAAGGTGCTCTTTAAGCCCCTTACTAACGCTCTTTTGAAGTCTAATTAAGCACCTTTTGAAAGGCAGTTTTGTAACTCCTTTATAACGAATGGGTTACAAAGGCAGCAAGGAAAGCACTTCTTCGGCTGTTTCTGGTAAATAAATCAATGGTGAATGTAAAGAAAATTCAGACCTGTGGGTTTCTTATAGGATATGAATTGATAAAGTTAATCACAGCTATAGAATTGATGTAGTAACCATTTGTAGTACCTGAAAACAACTAAAATCGATAAGAAGGATATACAATAGAACGCAAAAAGAGATATGAAAAAGGCTTAGTTAACCCGCTAACTAAGCCTTGAATATAACGTTACAAGTGTTTTGTTGAAGGCTAACGATATAGCCCTCCCTATTATTAGGCTGATGAAAAGAGAGGACAACAGGATGTGTATGGGCTGAGAAAACACTTTTCAGCCACGCTACACATCAGTTGTCAGTCTCTAAAGTGTGTTAGTTACTACTTGGATTTTGTTCCAGATTGCCCTTATAGGCATTGATAGCCGACTGTGGAATGAAGTAAATCACACGGTAGTCGGTTGCTGGAATGTCAACCATTGGCTGATGTGGGCCAGGGAAACGACGTGTAAGGGTGTCGCCATTGCGGAACACATCGTAGCTGCGCTCTGCCTCAAACGCCAACTCTAACTGACGTTCTTTATCCACCAACGTCTTTGCAGTGGCAGCAGTAAACTGAGCACTCGTATAGCTTCCACCTACGATAGCACGCTCACGGATTGTGTTCACGTCAGCCATTGCACTGGCAATATTACCCAACTTCACATTTGCTTCAGCACGATTGAGATACATTTCGTCGAGACGAGAGATGATAGGCGAATACAACTGATTCTCCTTGCCACCCTGACGAGAGCACTTCACCACATAGAACATAGGATAAACGCGGTTGAGCTTCATCTGATAGTCAAGCACACCACGATAGGTATGTCCCTGATAATTAATCGAGTAAAGACGCTGTGCAGGATCGATTGGGGTGAGAACAAGTGGGGTAGTGTGTCCTGTTCCAGTGGTATCGCAAGTCAAACTATTGTCTGGCTGGCGAGTATAACGCAACTGTACGTAGTTGAAATTCACCTGATTACCCTTGGCATCATAGACATTCTTGATGAAACGGAAGACAGGAACATACTTGTCTGTCTTATCTTTTACATACTGTGGCTCAATGAATTGCGCACGAATATCAGTGTACTTCTTATTAAACCAGTCGTTCTGTCCAGTCTCGTTCAGTAAGTCAAGGTATTTACCAGACGCATACATTTCGCCCCAACCCATACCGCCGATATTTGAATACATACCGCCGATGGTGTAATAATAATCCCAACCAGGGAACTCAGAGTCTACTCTTTTCACTACGAAGATGTTTTCTGGGTTGTTTTCTGGCTCAAGGGTGTTGCTAACGCCATAGTCCTTACGGCTCAACAGACTAAACTTACCAGAGTCAATAACCTTTGTTGCGTACTCAACACTCTTCTGAGCGTAGGCAGTGTTAGGCGTTTCGTAAGTTCCACTCATATAGAGATAGATTCTACTCAGCATAGCCCAAGCAGCCTCTTTAGAAGCAAAGATACAACGTTCTTCGCTGTGCAGGTCTTCTGTCATCAGTGAAGCCGCCTTCTCTAAGTCCTTAATTGCCTGTTCGTAGGTCTCTTTTACAGTAGAACGATTCGGCAATACAGCGTGTACTGGGTCGTCAGGTGTACCGTTAACGATAGGCATACCGAGGTTTGTATCAGGGTTTTGCGCGTATGGTCTACCGTATGCACGACAGAGATAGAAGTAAATCATGCCACGCAGATAGTAGCATTCTCCCAACTGTGTATCGGTAATCGTACTCTTACCTTCAGGAATATCCTTGATGATATTAGATGCCTGCGCAACCACTTTATAGCTATAATCCCAGAAGTTCTGCAATCGGTAGTTATTAGGAGTGCGCGAATAAGAGATAAACTCATAGAAAGCATCGGTAGACGTACCACGAATCATGATGTTATCGCCTGCATATTCGCCACAGCGATACATAGGGTCCGACCATGTTTTCAGGAATCCATAGCATCCATTCAGTAGCGATGGAAAACTCTCATCAATGTTTTTAGTCATGGTATCATCATCCATCATGTATTCAGGATGACGCTCTACGCTACACGATACCATTGCAATAGCTGCTAAGAGCAGCACATATACTTTTTTCATAGGGCAGATTCTTTATTTAGAATGTGACGTTAACGCCGAGCATAAACTTACGAACAGAAGGATAAACACCAGCGCCTGTTGAGATTGAAAGGGCTGTTGAGCGTTCGCCAGAAGCATTGCGACCACCATCAGCAGCAGGCAATTCAGGGTCTACACCAGAATAATTGGTGATGCAGAAGAGGTTTTCACCACTGATATAAACGCGTAATGTCTTCACGATATCACTCTTAAGACTGAAGTTGTAACCCAAAGTAATTGAGCGAAGCTTCAAGAAGTCAGAGCTCTCTAAGTAGCGAGTTGACGCCTTGTTAGAGTTAGATGGGTTGTTATAGGCAGCAACTGGGTGTGTTGCAACGTCTCCCTTCTGTGCCCATCTCTTCCAACCTTTCTGCAAGCTGAACTGGTTACGATCGGTATAAGCACCATCTGAGTCATACTCCTGTCGTGAGTAGTTATAGATGTAAGCCCCCATTGAGTAGCCGAAGACAGCGTTGAAGTCGAAGTTCTTATAGGTAAGTGTGGTAGAGAAACTACCGAATACACTTGGAGTGGCACGCTTGTCGAGGGCTACTTGATCTGCCTTGGCATAGTTGTGGGTAATAACACGATTGCCATTCGCATCCGTTGTGTACCATTGTGGCGCACCATTCTCTGGGTCAACACCTGCCCATTCACGCAAATAATACGTATCTGCGCTCAGACCTGGACGTAACAACGTGTTGGTTGAACCAGCAATACCATCACCTTCGATAATCTGGTCTCTACCACTATACAACTTCTTAATCTTGTTTGAGTTGGTAGAAAGGTTGGCATCAACTGTCCATGTGAGGTCCTTACTCTTGATGATATCAGCCGAAAGGGTGGTCTCAAAGCCTGTGTTGGTAAGCTCACCAATGTTCTGCCAGATGCTTGTCACACCGATAACACCAGATATAGGCACTGCAAAGAGTAGGTTGCTTGTACGCTTGCTATAGAAGTCGAAGGTCATACGCAGACGTTTAAACATATTCAAGTCGATACCTACGCCAGTGGTATAGCTCTTCTCCCAAGTCAGTTTCTTATTGGCAAGCTGAGCGATTACAGCACCAGGAACCTCGTTATAGCTTGCACGTAAGCTGTAAAGTCCGTATTGAGGATAGAGGCTGTTAGGGCGACTTCCTACCGAACCAAACGATGCACGCACCTTCAAATAGTCAATACAAGGTACCTTAAACCACTTCTCAGCCGTAGCAACCCAGCCACCACTGACTGAGAAGAACGTACCATAAGCAGCATCAGAACCAAAGTTACTTGCACCATCAGTTCTCAATGAGAGTTGAAGTAAGTACTTATTGGCATAATCAGCATTGAGGTTTGCGAAGAAAGACTGCACTGCCCACTCGAATTTATTACCTCCGACAGCCTCAGGAGTTGAGGTGATGTCAAGTTGAGCAAAGCCCGGAACTAAGCCTGTTCCATCGCTGCTATGATAACGATATTCACCATCATTAAACTCATAACCAAGCATTAAGAAGCCATGATAATCACCGAAACTACGTGTTGCTTTCAGCAGTTGGTTCGTATAACGACGTGTGTTCGTGCTCGTGCTTTCACTCACACGACCCTTACCCTCTGCACCTGACGTACGAGGATCAGCGTAACTCTTATCAAGGTGGGTACTCCAACGATAGCTATTCACAGAAGAGAACGTCAGCCAATCAGTGAGATAGATGTCAAAGTCGAAGTTGCCATTAAAGGCATAAGAATCGTACTTGCTCCAATTATACTGCAATTCGTAAAGGTAATTGGTAGAGTTGCTATTCACCCATGATGATGATCTATTGCCAACAATCTTGCCGGTTTCATCGTAAGGGCTATCCCATGGCAGCATAGAATACATAGAATAAGTAGAGCGTTGGCGGTCGTCAATCACTCCCTTGCTACCATTAAAGGATGGACGGATAGCAATCCAAGAATAAGGTTTGAAGTTCAGCTTCATCATCGTGTTGTATCGAGTGAAGTCATATCCACGCACAGCACCATCCTCTTTATAGACACCACCTGTGAAGACAGCACTCAACTTCTCACCACCACTGTTAATAGTAAGGTCGTAATTCTGAACGTTTCCAGTGTGTGTAGCCAACTTCCACCAGTCGAAATTACTATCACGGAGCTTATCATTCCAGCGTGGGAAAGCAATCTCAGCAGCATTAGTAAACGACTTGTAATAGTCGTATAGCTCGGCTCCATCCATCATCTTCACTTTACCATTGTTCAGAGTTGAAACGCCCATCTTGGCAGAGAAGGTAATAGAAGTCTTACCAGACTTTGCTCCTTTGGTTGTAACAACGATGACACCATTGGCACCCTGCGAACCATAGATAGCTGTTGAGGCTGCATCTTTGAGTACGGTGAGTGTCTCGATGTCGTTAGGATTGATGTCACCTGGGTCTTTACCGACGATTACTCCATCAATAACCCACAGCGGAGCAGTACTACCGTTGATAGTAGACTTACCACGAACGATGATGGCACCGAACGAACCTGGCTTACCAGAACCCGGCATAACGTTCATTCCAGGTACCTTACCCGTCAACATATTGGTGACATTAGCTGTCGTAATGTTAGTAAGTTCTTTATTATCAATACTCTGCAGCGAACCCGTCAGACTGTTTCGTTTCTGCGTGCTATAGCCCACAACCACTGTTTCGCTAAGCATCGTAGATGAAGAAACCATGCTTACGGTCATGTTGTTTTCAGCTCGCACCGTCGTTTTCTCATAGCCTAAGGACGTAATCACCAGCTCGTCACCAGCCTTTGCGTCGATAGAGAACTCACCATCAATGTTGGTAAGAGCGATTTTCTTCGTACCACTTACGGTGACACTGGCACTTATGACCGGTTCGCCCGTACGTGAATCGATAACTTTTCCTTTGATAACAGAGGCTTGTGCCTGTATGGTTACTGTCGGGGTGGCGTATGCCTTATGTGCAGTATAAGGACAACACACAAGGGGCACTACCAGTAGCAGCGACCTTCCAAGGTTAGATTTTCTCATAGCTTTCATGCTTAAAAGGTTTTTATTTATATTTTGTTTAGGTCTTGTGACATTAGGTATGAAACTTAGGTTGTCGATAGCTTAGATGTGTGCAAAATTATAGTATTTTTTTTAATTCAAGCATGTTTTATCTTCTTTAACACAATATTACGTGCGTTTTTATTTCCAACTTGTATCTTGGACACATATTAGTGCATGTTTTGCAGTGTTTACCTTATATAAAAAGCAGTACGGAAAGGGTAGGTTGCTTTCGAAAACAAACGCGAAAAAACACATTGAGAAGTAGGCAAAAAAGCAAGGGAAAGAATGATAGTATTTGATTAGTTGTAATAAAAAAGTCACTAATCAAAAATCAATAGATGCTTAATTGGCTTTGAAAAGACGCCCTTTAGGCTTGCTAAAGATGCCCTTTAAGACGCTAACTAACGCCCTTTTGAACCCTTATAAAGCACCTTTTAGAATACGACTTTATAACTCTTTGATTATCTGTTGGTTATAATAGCTCGCCTTTAAGCCCTTTTTTAGCTAAAATAAGGACTAAAAGTTACCTCGAAATGTGAGGATATTTCTAAATACCTGTTACTTAAAAATAGAAGATAAGAGGATATAAGAAATGCAAAAGTTAGATAGAATTTCTTATTTCAATATAGTTTTTAAACAGCCATGAGTGTCCCTCTGATAAGAGTTTCACTACCTCTGCACAAACGAAAAGTCCTACAAAGACCGAAAGGAGGAAGATAAAACTGAAGCCAAAGAATATCCAAAGGTCGCCATCTGTGTATTTCTCTTGAAAACGACGAAGCCAAGAAGACGATTTATTTACAAACTCACTGGTACTTTCTGTCGCATTCTTCAAGGTCTCACCGGCTTGCTTAGATACGTGAAGGGCACGCTGAGAAGCCTCCATCAGCTTACTTCTCATCTCAGCAAGCTTCTCTTTTGAAGGCGAACTAACGAGATGGGTTGAGACTGTAGGAAGATCCTTGGCTTTCTTTACCTCAATAGGTGAGGCGTCAGCCAATGGAATAACGGAACGAGCACGTGTGCGGAAAGACTTAGGGGCATCAAACCTACAGTTCAACACATTACCACAATAAGGGCAACGATATTTCATTGTCCCATATTGCTCAGTCTCAGCTACAAAGTCGCGACCGCAGTTATTGCATTTGACAGTATATCTCATGATGGTGGCAAAATTATAAAAAAATGTTGAAATGTGAGCAGAAAACTATGTTAATTCAGATTTTATCATTTACAATTGTTCGAATGGGACCCTTGTCAGAGTGTTATAATTCAGATTATTCGTCCGGTATTTTCATTGGCATGATGTGTGAGATGTTTTGTCTATGGATTAATGATAAAGTCTTATGTCGATACTGATTTTTTGAGTTTTTTAAGTATCTTTGCATCTGAATCATTGTGAGTTGCAAAGATTCAATAGCTTTACACTGCTTTGTTAGAATGGTAAGAAGTGAGGGTGTGAAGTGCAATGATTATTAAAAAACAGGATAAAAACAATGAGAAAAATAATTCTTGCGGTATCTATAGTATTACTCTGTGCTGCTTGTGGAGGTGAAGGAAGTTCGTCGGATCCAGTACAACCAAACCCATCTACTGAGCAAAATGCGGCAGAAGTAACGAATGACGATATTGTGAAGTTCCTCAATCTTGATAAGCAACAGAATGTTTATCAAGCATTGGAAACGGCAAAGGCAAGTTTAGGAAATAAAACTGTCAATGGCAAGGTGCTGAATGTTACGGCTGTAGATGTACTGAATAGCGATGAAGAGAAGGGTACTTTTACGTTGAGAGTAATGGGTAATAGCAGTGGTAAAACCTTTACTAAGGACGTTGAATATACTAACTTTGCACAGAAACCAAATGAT
>ERZ1674239.8-NODE-8-length-127852-cov-4.371941_pt1 | contig 127852 bp, 121 predicted proteins | sample MGYA00581208_ERZ1674239 | MGnify/ENA primary metagenome ERZ1674239 (study PRJEB41354, sample SAMEA4873308) | human saliva metagenome | biome: human-associated habitat [ENVO:00009003]; feature: mouth environment [ENVO:08000002]; material: saliva material... | reverse complement strand
CCATTCAGGGGGCCACTGAAATATTTTAATTTATCATACTAAAAATATTTTTAGTAAATCTATTGACAATACTAAAAATAATGCTAGTATATGGATGCGAAAAGAAACCTCGCGTTTCTAATAGGAGGAAAATATGAAAAATATTAATCTAATTGAAATGGTACAGGAAGTATTAGACAGCGGTGAAACTGCGTATTCACTCAGCAAAAAGTCCGGAATTTCCGAACAACTAATCGGCAAATATCGCAATGGTATAACAGCAGTCGGAAACATGACAATCGAAAACGCGCAGAAATTGATAAATATCGACCTTGCCGAACCAGAACGCAAAGACGGCGACCGAGTGTTTGCTTCTCTTCTCGCTGCACCAGTTATCCAGCGTTTCAACTATGACGCCGACTTTATCTGCAGAAATCGTCTATCGCTTAAATGGGGCGAATATACGCCTTTCTTGGACTACTTCCTGGCGTGCTTCGACGACATGAACAACATCTCGATTATCATGCGCTTTGAAAACGAGGAAGATACAGAAACATTTGAGGAAATTGCATAAAAAAAAGAACCCACCGCACTGGTGGGTTTTTTGCTACTTGAAATCTTCCTCGGTATCATTGGTTGGTTCTACTTCTGGTAGACCAGCTAGAGATGTTCCGATTGATAGAATCGCAGCTAATGCAGATGTAGAGCATACAAGTTTCCAGTCAACTGCACCAAGTGTAGCTGTTGTTCCGATTGTTGCCACAAAGGTTTGCGCTGCTGTTTTTAGCGCTCTTCTTGCTGCGGCTTTCGCCCATTTACTCCAATATTGTTTGTCTTTCATTTAGATACCCTTTCCCTTCTTTCTTCTACTCGTTTGATTCGTTCGGTTAGAAACGTTACGGATGTTTCTGTTTGAGCGAGTCTGTTTTCCAGAGACATAACACGATTGCTTACATCTCTGGTTGTAGCTTTTAAATCCGCTATTCCTTCCTTAACATACGCAATGTTAGAGCTCATTTTTCCCAACTCTTCAGCTAATTCCTTAGCCTGGTCTTTGTTGCCCTTATGAATTGTTGCATTAACACTCCATATTGTTGCGACTAGACCACCGAGAGATACTAGCAGACTAAGATAAACAGGATTGATTCCATCTTTCATGAAGCCACCGCCTATCTAACACGAATTGTCTTGCCTGGATAAATCAGATCCGGATTAGCAATTCCGTTAACCTCTGCTAACCATTGCCATGTAGTACCATAAGTAGAAGCAATACCACTTAATGTATCACCTGATTGAATGGTGTAATACTCTTCAGCAGTATTGTTAGGTGCTGATACAGCTGAACCATTAATTACAATCTGTTGTCCAGGATAGATGAAGTTAGGATTTTCAATACCATTTAAAGCCGCTAACTGTTGATAAGTTGTACCAAAATTCTGAGCAATAGCGGATAGTGTATCACCTGGTTGAACAATGTATACATCCCCCTGAGAAACTGTAGGCGCTTCATATGGAGATGGTGTATATGTAGAAGGACGTTCTACATATACACCGGTACGATAGATACTAGGGTCTACAAAGATGACATTCTCATCTAATGTTCCATAGTTGCTAGTGTACTGTTGGATTGTTCCGTAAGCTGAAGTGTCTACCGTGTGGCTTCCGTCGTTGTTACCCCAAGCCGCAACCCACTTATCATATGGATCACATTCAGGCGCAAGATAGCCAAGCCATGATAGAGATGTGTAAATTCCTGTGTAGTATCCAGCTGAAGCAATAACATCGCAGAATGCACGTGACATTGGAGCAATGTTATCGTGTGTAATATATACGCCGTTATTAACTTTGTAGTGGTCTGCATCCTCCATATCAAGCCATACACCAAGCCCAATATCCACACCATCAATAATGGATAGGAATCGTTGTGCTTCTTCGATTGCCTGTGCTACGTTAAGAGCGTAAGAATAAAAGTACACACCGATTGTGATTCCTAAACGTTGACACTCCGCGACGTGTCTGCGAAATGAATAGTCTTCTCGACTTGCCACGCCAGCGCGCAGAATTGCATATCCGCCGGCATAAGGTGTGAAGTCGAAATTTGGTTGATGCTCTGAAATATCAGGTACGTTATAAATTCTCATTTTTCTTTTTCCTCTTTCTATCTAAAAAGGCGGCCGCTTTGGTCGCCTTAATAGCAATATTTATTTCTTGTAATCCCAGGCAGAGCCGAAGCCTGGCTCATTGCCTTTATTTCCATCAATCTTGGAAATAAACACGATACCGCGTGCGATTGCTAAATCACCCTTGTTATAAGTAACTTTTTCATCCCACGGCTTAGCTTCTCGTTCCTTTGTTAAATCATCATATAACAAAGGTGTCTTATCAGGAGTCTGGCCATCTTTTGATGTATGGTCAGAGACAACTGAATAAGGCACTCCATTGAATATGATACGTCGGCCCTTCTTATAGTTTGTATTTGGAATCCAGTCATCTAAAAAAGACATGTACTTCTTGACTGTTTCAAGCCCTGCAGTTTGTAGAATTTCATTAACTAATGGGCGTACCTCTTTATATCGATTTGCCTCAATGTCCTTTTCCGGAACATCCGTCAAGATGAACGATAAGGTATAGCCAGTTGCAGATTTAGAGAATGTCAGTGGCTCTGTGTACATTTTTGCAGTAGGTCCGTCGTCGAATGATATATCGTGGATCACACCCACCTCGAAGGAGTCAATCAGAATTTTTAAATTCTCAAAAACCGTTCTATTGAAAGCAACAACACTCTTATTGTTACTAGGGACTTCCGTGAATTTCTTGTTGTCAATTAACATTTAAATACCCACCATTTCTATGAAACTTTAACAAATAAACCACTTATAACAACTTTACTGTTAGGAGTCACATCATTTGGTGTAGACCAGTTAAAAATATGCACCTGAACATCTCTTTCATTTACAATTTTAATAGTACTTATGCACCATGTAACTGTGTGTACATCAAAAAAACATAACAATTTATATCCTGCAGGCACACTATATGGAACAGTAAAATATTTTGCCTCTTGTCCTTTTATAGGCGTAATATCTGCTGTAAAATCTTTAGTTATAAATGTATCATTACCACCAATAGCTAGTCCATTTTTAGCATTGAGTCTACCTGCCACATCAAGTTGACCTTTTGCTGTTGTATTCTGGCCATTAAATGTTAGTGCGTTGTTAACTGCATCAACCTTAGGTTTTAGCGTATTGATTTGATTCTGCAGATTTCCTGCTGCATCTGTTCCTAGTTGATTCTTGACACCTTCAAACCATGCATCAAATAAAGCTCTCTGCTGTGTGTAGAGAGCATCCATGTTTAGATTATTAACCGCACTGACAAAGCCACACGCATTCTTATCCAAGCGTGTATCAGTGATGTCCGCGTTAGTGATTGTTGAAACGTTAGCTCTAACCATTACATTAGCAAGTACTAAGTCATACACAGCACCTTCACGTACAGGCGTAGGCTTTACTGGTTGCGACTGTGGAGTTCCTTTAACAATCTCTACTCGTATACTGCGCTGCGCCTTATTGTCGTCCAATCTCAGCACGATCAAATCAATGCGTGGTTGCGCATCGCTGTTTGAAATGATTATGCGTGTTTCATCCACATTGTAACCAGTAGCACCATTGATAAGACACGCTCCAGGCTTAACCGTTAGGCTCATGCCACCACCTGCAGCAGCTACGACCTTAAAACTGTTATTGTTGCCAATACCGAATACGCCGTTTGTGTAGTAATTTGATAGGATGCTTCTTAAAACATCACTTCCCACGGCCCTATCAAACTGTGGGAATCCACTTTCATCGAAAGTAACCTCTGATGTAAATGGGAATGATTGCATTGCCATTATTGTTCCTCACTTTCTGTATGCGACTGGCACTTTATCGCCAAACGTTAGACTTATCTCATGTACCGAATTCTTAAAGACTTCGTGCACTTCTGTAAGTCGTGCCTGGAAGGCCATCTGGAAGTCGTCAATCAATAAATCGCACTTGTCGCCTAGATTAAAGTCTTCCATGTAACGAAGTCCATTATTGCGAACTGCATCAAAAGAAACATTAAGAATGCTTGCATGCTTCTTCAGCATGTCCTCTTTTCCTGCCTGGATAAGTCGGTTCTTATATGCATCTAGCGTTTCCTTTGTCGAGTCGTAAATCTCGGCTGTCTTATCAATGTACACGACACGTCGATAGTCTGAAGAATTGGCACGAAGGTCAACCGTTACGCTGACCTGCCTGCCTTCCTCATAACTGCCATTACCTATAACGATCGCATAGTTCTTTGATAATGTCGTATCCTTTACGATTTTTTCATTCTGGATATTACGCAGCTTCTCGGCAAACGAAGCAAAGCTATTCTGCGTCTGTGATTGTGTACGATCTAAACCCTGCCACACTTTGAACTTGATTTGCTTATTGACATAGTCGTATAAGCAAGAGTAGCTCATCTGCTGCGTCTTCAGCAGTGCATAAAGTGCTGTAGCCAATCCTTCACCTGTGGACTGTTTAGTCACGCTAGTTCCTAGCAGTGGTGAGTTCGCCTGCGCCTTAGTCAATAAAGGGATATCGTCCATGTAGTTATCTACGATGGTTCTAGCCACCATCTCGATGTTGCCTGTATGCCTAAAGCGTGGATAAGTAATTTTATCGTTCAACTTGTACTCATAGAAGTATCCAGATAATAGAATCAACTGTCCGCTAGACCTGCGTGCATACTCTAATTTCTGAATCATGCCAAGCTCTGGCCGTGAACTGTTGAAAACGTACTCCGCACCTGTGACGTATTGGTCTGCAGGAATCTGGACCATAAATTGTCCTGGTTCGTAGTATCTGCGGATCCACTGTAAATTGATGTAGTTGAAGTATTTGATTAGATTAAAATCTTTATCCAAGAATGCTAATTCCATTGATACCTCCTACATACCTAAGTAACGCTTATTGAAATAAACATAAACCGCCATGTTTGAATCGCCTGTATCTGCACCGAATGAAATGTTGCTATCACCAACATCTAAGCGAATGTCTGTGAATGACGACGTTCTATCGATATGGTGTATCCAGTTCTCACCGTTCTTGGTGATTCGGTAGGATTCACAGTCAATGATTAGCAGGTCGCCACTCACAAAGTTTCCAAGAACACGCACGTATGCGTCGTTCTTTTTAATGACAGGATTGCTGCAGCTGCCTTTGAAGTTAATTCTAATAACAGGCATAACCTCAGCATCACCGTCGTTGTTGATCGTGACTGTTTTCGAGAAGTTAAATGACTCAGCTACAATCTTAATTTTTTGTGTCTGAATGTACGGGAATGCGAAGCGCGGAGTTATGGATGCGATGTTCTGTCCGAAGTTATCCACCGATTTTAAGTGCGTATCTTCACAGTAAAACTTAACCGTCAGCTTCATCGGCATGTGGATGTTCTGTGAAGGACAACTAAAGCCTTCAATCACTCCATCTATCCAGCGTGTTTCGCCTTGATAAGTGATAACGATTCTATACTTCATCTTCGGTCTAAAAAACGAGATTGCCTCACGTCGTAGGACTGCATTCAACTTTGTTAAAACTGTCTTAGCTTTGATTTGTATTGATCTATCGTCTATGCGCATTCCAGTTAAAAGAGCGCCATCTTTGACGGCACTCTTTTCTGAATAAACGCTTATTTTTGGATAGTCGATACCTTCTAAACCATCTGACAAAATACGCCACGCTGAGTTGGTTCCAAGTAGAAACTCCTTTCCATCCTCTCGTACGCATCTTACATTAACGATTTCACTCATTAGATACCACCTGCCAATCCAAACTGGAATGTGTTTTCTGCTTTTCTCATGATTGCATCTGGTGAAGTTTGAGTATCGTAGAAGTTGAACGTTGCACTTCTGTTCATTCCTCCACTCATGTTCGCACTCATTGTTCCAAATGATGCAGAAATATTAGCACCGATTTCATCTAGGTTCATAAGGTCTTCAGTTCCTTCCTCGAATCCAGCTACACACATTTCACCAATGTACTTAAACACGCGTGATGGTGAGTGAATTCCGAGCGTTTTCTTGAAGCCATCAATGAATCCGTTCGCCAGGTCGCCCATCATACTAGCAAAGCCGCCCCACGCGTTTTTAATGCCGTTTTTAAGACCGTTCACGATGTCTTTTCCGATAGATAACATCTTGTCCGGAATACCCTTAACACCGTCTATAACGCTCGATACGAGGCTACTAGCTGCGCTTGCTCCTTCGCTTGCTAGGTTCTTACCCCACGTTAGGATTGAGTCGATAACCTTACCTAAGAAATCAGCCACATTCTGCGGAAGATTCACAAAGAAATCGATAACACCTGCCACAAAGTCAGCACCTGCTTGAATTGCATTTACGATCATGTTTGTAGCCCACTGCTTCACTTCTGATATGACGTTGCTTAAGAAGTCAGCTACGTTCTTAGGCAGATTAACGAAGAAGTCAATCACGCCGTGTACAAAGTTTGCGCCTACTTCCTGCCCCTTCTCAATTAACTGTTCACCCCATAGGATGATTGTTGCGATAAATGTTCCTAAGGCTGAGCCAATGGTGTATGGCAAGTTAACAAAGAAATCGATGATTGCCTGGATGAAGTCTGTTCCAACTTCTACTGCTTTGGCAGCTAGGTCTTTGGCCCATTGACTAATTGATTCAAATACTCCTGTTAAGTAGCCTTTAATCTTCTCTGGTAGTTCGCTGAACCACTTTACGACAGATTTGAACGCATCTGGAATTGTTTTTGTAAAGAAGTCCTTTACTGCGCCCCATGCTTTTATCACTGCATTTCTAAAGTCCTCGTTAGTGTTCCACAGGATTGCAATTGCCGCTATCAGTCCTGCAATGGCTGCGACAATCAGTACTACAGGATTGGCGCTCATCGCTGCGTTGAGTAACCATTGCGCTACTGTTGCGCCTTCATTTGCTGCTTGGAAAGCCTTAAATGCAGCTGCTGCTCCCTGGATTGCCGATTGAATAGATAGAGCCACATTGAAAGTTATGATTGCTGCAGTCAATCCACCAACTGCAGGCAGAACCTTATCCATGTTTTCACCCAAGAACTTGATTGCATCAGCAATTCCATTAAGAACTTCATTATCGCCTGCTGCCTCTGAGATGAACTCGCCGATTGATTCAACAATCTCGCTTACTGTTCCTACGAAGTCATCTTTAAATGGCTGTAGTTGTGCTTCTATTCCTTTTCCGATTTGCTCTAGGATGTTCTTGCCAATCGTTTGGATAGTTGGCGCTAGGTTATCCCATGCAGTCTGTAGGCTTGCTAGGAATGTCTGCATTGCTGCGTCTACGTCACCGTCTGGATCCCCCATAGCAGCTAGTAGGTTTTCGAATGATGCCTTTGCCGCATTCATCGAACCCTGAATCGTAGTCTGTGCTTCCGCTGCAGCTACACCTGCTACACCCATGTTTTCTTGTACTAAGTGGATCGCATCGACGATATCTGCGTAACTGCTGATGTCGAATTTTCGACCCATTGCTTCAGGCAAATCTTCGGCTGTTTTTAGCAGTCTTTTCATTTCTTCGTTCGTACCGCCAAATCCGAGCTTTAAGTTATCTAGCATGGTGTAGTTGCCTTTAGCAAAGCCTTGATAAGCGTTTTGTAAAGACTCAATGCTAGTGCCCATTTTCGCTGAGTTGTCTGCCATGTCACTGATTGCGAGGTTTGCCTTTTCTGCAGCAGCCGCTACATCACCTTTGAGTGATTGCTTTAGAGCTGCGCCCATTGAGACAGCCTGCTCTGCGTAGGTATTCATTGAGATACCCATTTTTTGAGCTTGTAATGCATAGGCCTTCGCACTACTGCTCGCTTCTTTATAAATCGTATCTAAACCACCATAGGACTGCTGGATGTTGCCGAAAGCGTTAACCGCCTCACTGCCTAGATTGCGTAAGCCGTCTACAGCTTGCGTCATTAAGTTGCCCGCAAGTGTGCCTAGTGCAGTAGATGCGGCACTTCCGATTCTTGTCAGACCTGTGGTGACACCGTCAGAGTCGAGTTTAGTGTTAAAGACCAATGTTCCATCACTCATTTTCGTCACCTCCAATCTCAAATTGTTTACTAAATTCTTCTAATTCTTGTTTTTCTTGTTCGGATAGTTCCCTTTGGATTTCCCATGCATCACGCAATTCTTCGTAAACATCTACGTTTTGACGTGTGTCCTTCTTGTAGTTTCGCCACTTCATAACATCGTCTAATTTCGTGCCATTTAAGCCCTTCAGAAGCGCCAGAAATTTCCACCAGTGTAATTCTTCAACTTCTATCAAATCGATGCTGTACTGCTGCATAAACGCGGCGTAAATCAAATCTGAATCGATTTCATAGTCGAGCGTGATAACTTGGTCATCCGTTTGTCTGGTATTTCTTGGCAAAGGGTTTTTAGGATTGGCAAACTCGAATAGGTCTTTTAGGTCTATTCTGTATGGCATGTCATTTTTAAATAAAAAAGCAACGTCAAAGCCTTTCCCGTTGAGTAGTGCTTTATTTGCCTCAATCATGAATTTCATCCAAACTCGAAAATCCGTATAAATTGAAAAGTCCTTACCATGTATACGGATTGTATTAGGTAAGGACTTAGCGGTTAGATCAAGCATTATTTCTTAACTTTTGAGACAGAATCCATCAGTTTGCTGAAGGACTGTAACTTATCAAGCGGAATCCGACTCAATTCTTCACTGCTCTTTTCTGCTTGATAATTCGCTAGTGGATTTTCGTACGCATCTCTAACTTTGAAGATTGCAAGCGTGATGTCGTTTAGATCCATCTCGTCTAGGTCTTCTGTTCCGAAGATTTCCTCGATAGCCTCTTGGCCCACCAACTTAGCGATGAATTCAATCATCTTTTTGTACTTCTCTCTGTTCGGAAGATTTGTTGCATCAAGCTTGAAGATTGAATCCATTTCCTCCCAGATTGCCATTGTTTTCTTAGGCAAATCGTAGCTTTTTCGATTAAAAATAACAGTGTATTGCATGCTTGCTTTCCTATCCTTTCAATTCTTAAGCGCCTGCTGTAAATGTAGGCTTGTTTGCTGTGATTGCTACTTTACCAGGAACAATTGGACCGAAGTGGAGCGCGAATGTAATCTTCTGATCCACGGTATTTAGTTCCTTAATTTCGATTGTGCATGAAGGGCAACTCCACGCATCATATGGTGTCTTTGTTCCTGCGAAAACGAGCAAGAATTCCTTTTTAGCATCTTCGCCTGTTGCGCGCTTCTTAGCTAGTGAGTAGATGAAGTCGAATGCTGGATCACCTTCATTTGTAACTAGCTCTTGATCCATTGAAGGAACGTAGCTAGTGAGTTCTGTAGTTGGTGATTCGTCCTCGATGTAGTCACTCTCTTCTGTCTTTGCATTGAATGATAATGAGAAGACAGTTGATTTACCAATACGAGCCCACACCTTGTCGGCTGTTGTGCTTGTATTGATAAAAGGGATAAATTGATGCTTTCTAAGTCTTGTAAGTGCCATTTATAAGCCCTCTCTTTCTCTTGTGTATGTTATTTCGATGGATAACTGATAAACAGTATCGGATGAGTCTGTACTCAATGGATACGGACTTCCTGTAACGCTAATGTTAAGGATTTGTCTGTTTCCGTCGAGCACAGGGTACTCATGATTAAATGGATAGTCATCAGCCCAGTAGGTTAACTTTTCTAATAGCTCATCACTGTCTTTTCTATCGTCCTCTGACAGGCTGTTAAGTCTTGCCAGTAGTTGATAGTACTCAGTGATTTCATAGCTGCTGTCTACGTGACTTACGATGTTACGCTGTGGGCTTTTGAACAGTCCATACTGATCGCTTCCATCTGAAACGTGGTTTGTGTCTACGACTATGCCGTCGTATTCTGCTAACCACTTGCTGATTGCTTCTGAAATTGTCATCCGTTACCTCCTATTATGCGCTTGATTCCGCGTAGGATTTTATCCTTGCCACCTTGTGCCTTCATTCTTTCAAACCAGTAGTTACCGCGCATAGTCGCATCCTGGAAGTCTGCTGGCATGTAGTACCAACGACGAGCGTATGGTGTTCTGTACTTGACCTTCCCACTACCTATTTGTGTATTAATGATTCCAGAATCAATTAAGGCTCCTGTGTCCTTAGGTACATATGGATCGCATAACCGTAAAACTTCACTATCAATAAACTGTTGCGCCATTCCTGAATTGTCTAGTCCTCTTTTTTCGATGACTTTTTTTCCATCTATTTCGAATGACTTTAAATTAAAGTGAAATACCGCCATCAGTAAATAACCACCTTTATGTTCTTCAGGTGATCTCTTTTAGAGTTGTCATTCACCGCACGGATGATTCCGCTCTTAGGATGTCGCTTTATCATGTCTGATAGACGGCTTCCTTTGTCGTTTGTAGGGGTTTCTGCTACGTTTCCAAAGAAGATTCCATCCTCTTCGGTGAACGTGCTTAAATCAAGCGAAAACGGCTCGATAAACGTGACTGTAGTAGTCTTAACGGTCTGCAGCTTGCCGCCTTCCAACTTCTTTTCGATTTTGTCAGACCATTGACAGCCTTTGACAACCGTACGCTTATAGCCTGCGGCCTGTTTTTGAAATACAGTGACCGTATCTGTGAAGACCGCCATTAGTATGCCCTCACTAGACCGGTGCCAGATAACCACTTACGGATGTTCTTGTGCAGTTCTTCCGTTGCTTGCGATTGTGTTTGTAACACGTAGCTTTCGCTATAGCCATCATTAGACACAGAAGCAACGCCCTGTCCTGCCTTTGCGCCAACCGTAGCGTTGTAGTTGATAACGTTACAGACGCAGTCGAGCAGCTGCTCGTAGTAGATTTCGTTAGTTAGGTTTGAATTGTCGGCTATCCAGTTTGTGTAATGGATAACTCCCATAACGTTACGAATCTCACTCTCTGCTTGCTTTTCTGCTCTATCGAATTTATCTTCAGAAACAATGTCATGAAGGGAGCGATAACGCTCCCATGTTAGTAGGCTCATATGTTCCACTCCCTTCTGTTAATCTTTTGATTAAACGTGCTTACGAACGCGTACTAAAGCCTGGTTAGTAACCTTGAACGCAGAGTTCAATTCAACCTGTGCTTTAGATCCAGCAAAGTTCTCGGAGTCAACGATACGTGCAACTGAGAAGTTAGGAATGATGCTTAATGCTTCATGGTTGTACATGATGAAGTCTACCTTAGCGAATGGTACTGTCTTCAATGCGTTAGCAGAGTCGTAGTACTTACCTTGTGCTTCAGCTAATGCAGAAACTTCGTAGAATGTGCATCCTAACCACTTGCCAATCTGGCCTGTAGCATTTGTGAATTCATTTGACTGTGGTACGAATTCGGAGCCTGCCTGCTCTAGGATTGCTGCGTATAACTCTGGTGAGCAGAGTACAACGTCTGCAGAACCCTTAGCAGCTACGATTTCCTTACGAACTGCAATAACTGCCTGCTTAACAGTCTTTGCTGTGATAGCATCTGTTGCTGTAGCTGCCTTACCTTCGTTGATTAAGCATGCTAAGCCAGATAAAGTCCAGCTTTCAGAAACTTCTTCATTTGCCACCTTTAAGGATTCATTTGCTAGTGGTGTAGAAACTGCTGCGGCTTGTACGCCATAAATCTTCTTTGACTTCTGAAAGTTGTTATTGAATACAACTGGGATTAAGTCATCTCTAGACGCTTCATCCACGAAGTCGCGGCCTGGAGTTCCAACTTCTACAGCTGTTGTGCCTAACTTGCGAACGAAGATTCCGCCTGCTGCGCCTTCTTCATACTTAGAAGTGAATGTTCTACCATCTGCGAATGGTGTTTTGTGGTATAAGTTTGGTTCTAGTGTTGCCTTGTATTTTTCATCTACATGAATTTGTCCGTAAATAACTCCCATATTTTAATTTCCTCTTTCTACCCTTTATAGAACGGGTTGTTTTTGTATTGCTCATCCAAGTAGTTGGATGGCGCTGGCGGAGTCGAAATTCCACCGATTGGATTGAATGTGCCTTGTGGTTGTGGCTGTTCTGTTGCAAATAAAAAGGCAGAGTCATCAGCCTTCTGTAAAGCTTCTAACGCTGTCTTAATGTCTTCAGCCTGATTCTTTGATTGTTTTAACGCATCAACGTCAAGTAAAGCCTTGATTGCTTTGGCATTTTTGCCCTTTAAAGTGTTGATATTCGCGTTAATCAAATCATCGAAGTCGCGGTCTGCTAATCTCTGCGCAAACTCTGCATCCTTTTGAGTTAGTTGGCCTTTAAGGTCTTCAATCGTTTGTGTTAAGGCTGTTGGATCTACATCCTTGAACTTATCAAGTGATGCAGTCAACGTCTTAACCTTTTCATCCGATGCATCCAACTTTTCTTTTTGCTTGTTGTAGTCTGCTATCGGTTTGTAGTTCGCCTTCATTTCTGTTTCAATCGTCGCTAGCTGATCGTCTGTCACAGTTATTCCAGCTTGTTTTAGAATCTCTTTAAAATCCTTCATTTTTTCCTCCTTAAATGTCTTCTATACCGCGCTTTCCGCGGTGCGGGATATATGAAAAAGACACCTCTTATCGAAGTGCCTTAATCAACTAACTAAAAAAGCACCCTATTTAGAGTGCTAAAATAACTATATTTTTTGATTTACAAATATATATTCTCTTCGGTAAAAATGCCGTTTGCTCGTTGCTCTGCGGCCTCTTTTAAAATTTCTTCCCAAACTTTTATGGCTTTCGATTTTATTTCATCCGGAGTGCCTTCCACAAAATGAATCGTTGGCTTATTAGTGCCTCTAAATCCAGCAGGAAAAATACCAAAATACCCACTCGCAAAATTTAGTTTATCATATAGGCTATTTTTCATTTTCCCACTCCTTTGTGACATAATCATATACCTTTTTAGAAATTTGTGAAGGGTTATCCTTTCCAAAATATTCAACAAAACTTTCAGGAATCAATTCAAATAACACAGTGGCCCTTTCTGATACATGAGTATTTATATCATCAATAATCTCATTAGCGCTCATTTGTTCATCAAAAACGTACTCATATACCTTCAATGAAATATCTCTAGCTTTAGCAAGTAAGTCTTGCGTCTGTTCATATGTGACCAACTCACCTTCTTTTATTCCTGCCCTTTTTAGTACAAGTTGATGTATCAAGTCATGGGCTCGCTCATGTAGGCTGTTAGCTAATGCGTTATTTTTGATATCGACATTAGTATCGCCTGGTGGCATTTCTTTGTTTGTTATAGTACGGTCTATTTTGTATACATTGTTACTTATAGGCTTTATCCAATCTGCACTGCTTACTTTGCCATTCACCAAAGGGGCAGGGTCATATCCATCAAAGAGAGTTTTGTAAATTGAGCATACTTTCGAATCCTCTTCTCTCACCTTACCAGAAATTTCACTTAAATTTTTAGTTTTTCTATCGATGTAGTTGTTATTACCGATACTTCTATCTGACCACTTGCTTCGCTCACCACCAACCAATAGCCGGTTTTCTTTAGGCTTGAGGTCCATCGCTTCACTAAATCGCATGTACTCAGCCTTATTTGCGCGTATCTGTGCAGCGATTTGGTTACGGTCGACATTTTCATCGGCCACATACTTTTCGCGCTTTAACGCTCTTATTTCGCGTTCCATAGCACGCATCTGTTGCGTCGCTTCGTAGCGTGTGTAGGTTCTGCCTTTGTACTCTACTGGATCAGGCTCTTTCAGCGGTTCAGGAATTTCGCTGATTCCTTCCCAGAATGGATAGAACATGTGCGTACAGTTTGGCCCTTGCAAGCCTTCAGGTCTACCGTATGCACAACCTTCGCCGAGTGGAGCGTGAATGTCTGGGTACTTCTTTGATTTGCCAGACATAGAAAATACTTTATTTTGAAATCCTGCATGTGTATCTCTGCTACCCATGTGTTGGCTGATAATTACTAAGTCCTGCCCTGTTGTCCTACAGTTCGCCTCCGTTATCTTTCCTGCAAGCTGAGCAGTTGATGTACGTACGATCATACGTACGGCCGTATCGACCTGATAGGTCCTGCCGCTTGCATAGTCAACTGTACGAAGGCCGCTTCTTGTAAACTCTTTTATCACATCATCACATGCTTGCCGATAACTGTACGTGCCTGTAGATACCTTCAGCAACGCCAGGTCTAGAGACCTTTGATATGCTTCGGCAGTTTCGACAGTGCCTAATAGTGGACTCTTGAATGCGGTCGTTCCACTGATGTTTTTTAAGTCGTTTTTAGCTTGTGCCTTAAAACCATCAGTGATTTGCTTCATAGAGTTCGGTTGTTTTAGATCCACACCGCCTTGCTCCCACATGGATAGGTCTTCGTTGAAGGCCATCTCGCCTGCTTCACCTATCAGCTTATCGCCTGCTTCTTTAGCCGTTTTAACCGTTTCGGCTATCTTCTGCTTCACCTCTTGCTTATAGGCATACGTGTTCTCTGCAATCATGCGTCTGTATTCTGGGGTTGCGTTCAGTTTCTTCATGACTTCTGCATGAATTTCCGCTGCGCTGTACCCGTTCTCACGCATGGACTTGGCCATGATTTCAGCGGTCTCGGTTAGCCGTTCGGTCTTTCTGACTCTTCGTGCAATGTCCTGCAGAACCTCACGTTCCAGCTCCTGGTATAGACCAACCAAGAACTTATCGCCTAACAGTTCAATCTGTTCTTCAGATAGCATAGGCTAGTCCTCTAGGTCTGTGTTGTCGTCCTGCGTTGTTGTGCTTAAGTACTTGACTGCTTCTTCGTGTTCACAGTTCAGTCGCTTCATGATGTACTGAATCTTGAATTCCAAAACATCCGGAAAACCCAGCGCATCGTTGCGCCAACTCTCTAGCTCCGTTGCCTTATCGGTAACGTAGCTGTCGTCAAACTCCACCAGGATTTCTTCATCGGTCGACCACTCTGATTCACCACTGAAAGTGTTATGGAACCAGATTAATGCGTGAACTAAATCTGTGATGTAGTCGATTGACTCTACACGTTGCTTATTCAGCTCTTGCATGGAGTCTTGACGCTGGCCTACGTATTCCGTGGCAGTCTTGATTTCACCACTTTCAAGCTGGTATTTCTTGGAGCCATAACCGAATGAAAGTGATAAAAGACTTAGGCACAGGTTAAACACTTCCTTGATTTGTGCAGTTCTGATTTCAGGATTGTACTCGTAAATAAGTTCCTTTTGATCGGGCAACTTTTCACCCAGCAAGATAAAGAGTTTCTTCTGTTCTTGCGTTAGGTAACTATTGCCATTTTGGTCCTTCTGCATGCTAGCCATAATTTCGTTGATGAATAAGAGCTTTTGCCCTTTATCCAAGTCACCGAATAGCACCGAATAGCATAGGTCGATTGTTTTTAAGAATGGAATTGCTGTGTATAACTTTGGATAGCCATACCCCTGCATGCCATCGAAGTTGTTTACCTCGGCGGTTCTCATGATTGCAAACGGCTTAACCTCGCCAAGCTGCAGCATCGTAGCCTTATCCGTTAGCTCGCTGTCAGCATTGAAGTAGTAAGACTCCGCTGTGTACTTGTCATCATGCTTCCTGAAGACTACCAGCGTTGTTAACTGTTCACCGTTTAAGTAGCCACTACCTAAGAATGCGCAATCGATAATCTCGTCATTCTCGACTCTGATCGGCACGATGCAATTAGAGGACACATAGTTGATCTTAATGTCTCCACCTCTGACCTTACCATCGTCATAGATTTCTGCACCTTCAAGTCTAACGTATGCGCCGACTGTACCAGTTGCGGCCATTTCTTCTAACTGCTTTCTGTACATCTTGCTGAACTTGTTTGCTCGTAAGAGTTTTAGCACACCATCGAACTTTGATTTGCTTTCACCTGCATTCACTTCAACAATTTCACACAAGTTAGCATTGTCGGCACAAAGGCGCTTAGCAAAGCCCAACTGTGCAACTTCTACATTTACACCATTTAGGTTAGTCCGCGAATGAAAACCATCCACATCATTGTTTGAGTACCAGTCGTAGCAATTCTTAATTACATTTGCCGCGCGCTGGTTGTATGGTATTCCTAGCTCTTTCAATTTCTGAAGGGCTGGTGATTGCAATTCGGTTGTATTCATTACTACCTCCTAAGGTCTATAAATTCTATGAAATCTAAAAAGGTATAACAGAATGCGTCATACCAGTCGTTACAGTTGTTGATGTTCTTATCTTCTGGGATGTCTTTTTTCTTTTCATCCCACACTAGGCTACTTAGAGCCTTCAATACATCCGTGCATTCAGCACTGAACTTAAGCCGTCCAGACGTCAGAAGCATGTCAACGAAACGCGGACGGTCTTTTATTTCGTTCTTACGGCAGCCCTTGATGTTACGTGCGTTCAGTCCGTTCTTGATTGCTACAGCTCGTAGGCTGTTAATCATCGTGGTTGAGGCGCTATCTGGGAATATCCAATCTACGCGCCCATACTTCTCAATGGCCAATCTGTAGAATGCTATAAATGCGTTGCATATCTCTTCACTACCAATCGTCGAAGTTAAAGGCAGGCCATATTCTTCAAGAACTTTGAACTCTTTATATCCATTCATGTATCCAGTCAATACGAACGTGGTTTTAGATCCATTGCCACCGAAGTCTATACCCATGACGAGTTTGCTGAATGCCCACTCGCCTTCTGTGTAAATGTACTTACTTGGCTCTTCTGCTAAGTAAGGGAATAGTAAGCCCTCTGCTAACACCCATAGACCTTCGATATAGCGCTTGTAGAATACTCCACTGTATTGATGTTCATAACGTAAACGGATACGCTCAGAAAGGCTCAAATTGTCCTTCATCGTGAAGTGCAAATATAGAACGTTCTTTTCTTCTGCCTTATCTATCCAGTTCTTCTTGAACCAGTGATCAGGGCCTTCTGGGTTGCAGTTGAACCAGAACTTTGAACCATCGACCGAACATCTTGCAGTAGCCTGATTTACAAACGATTCAGGCATCAGTCCAACTTCATCAAAAAAAGCACCTGCAGCTGTAATACCCTGAACGAGGTCCTGCGATGCTTCATCTTTTCCTCCGAACACGTAGTAGTAGTTCGTGATTCCGTCTTTGCTAATCTCTAGCAAGTTTTCGCTTCTTTTATCTTCGTAGCTGTAACCTCTACCTACTAGCATGCGTTTCAGTGGCCCTATAACGTTACGTCTGAATGAGCCGATTGTTTTACCGGACATGATAAAATTCTCGCCTGTAAACGATGTTTGCGCCCATATAACGAAGGACAGAGACATGCTGACAGTCTTTCCTGAACGGATGGAACCATCGGCAATGATTCCGTCGTAGTCGTTGACTGGTGATTCGTTCATCCACCAGTTTAAGATTTGACGTTGCTTCCTACTGAACGGCATAAATTTAAAGACACTAACCTGTTTCATTCCAGTCGTCCTCTATCGTTCCCTTTAACGCCTCTATGAATCCGTCATCATGCACTGCGATTTCCTGCTGCTGTTCTATCTTGTCGCGTTGGCCTAACAGGTTTTTACCGAGGAAAATCTGCATGGTTATGTTTCCGCTCGCAGCTGACTTCCATTGCAATCGTCGAAGGCTTGCCCTGGCGTCGTTCAAACCGTCCTGGTACGCCTTATTGAATTGCTTTCTGCGTTGTAGGGTTTTAACGCTGCAGCCTAGCACGCTTGCTATCTCTTCCTGTGTGCAGCAGATTTTGGCTAAGTTCTTCACAGTATCGTAGTCAATTTTGACTTTCTTTCTTCCCATGCTTCGCTCACCTCCGTCCGCTGTACCTCCTGTTTATTTCTTTTTTCTGTTTGGGTTTGTTTCTTCGTTTAGAAGTTTGGCTTTCTTGCCAGTCATCTTCTGCCAGCGGTCGATTATAACGTCAACAAAGCGTGGATCTAACTCCATCAAGTAGGCACGTCGCTTTAATTGCTCCGCTGCTATCATCGTCGAACCAGAACCTCCGAAGAAGTCCACTACAATTTCACCCTGGTTGCTGCTATTCGCCATCAAACGGCCGACCAGTTTAATCGGCTTCATTGTTGGATGCAGGTCGTTGGCTGCCGGCTTATCTTCGTGAATGATTGTTGACGCTGCTCCGTCGTCCTGGTGTTTCTTGATGTATTCAATCAGCTGCGCCTTTGTCATTTCTTTGAAGTTCGGCTCGTTTTCTATGACTGTTGTCTGTGAGCGATCGTCAATGAAGAAGTGTGCGCCTCCGTCTTTCCAACCGTAAAGGCACGGCTCATGTTTCCAGTGGTAGTCCTGGCGGCCAAGAACCAGGCTATTTTTAACCCAGATTAAGCACTCTCTGACTACCCCCCCCGCTCGTTTTAGAGCGATTCGAAAGTTTGCACCCTCTGAGTCCGCGTGGAAGATATAAAACACGCCTCCTGCTTTCAGACTGTTCAGCATGTTGTTGTAGAAATCTGTCAGAAAGTTAAAGAAGTTATCATCCGACATACTGTCGTTCATGATGTTTCCTGCCTTACCGTGATAGTCGACGTTGTACGGTGGGTCTGTAATGCATAAATCTGCAACCTCACCATTCATCAATTGCTCGACGTCTGTTGCGTCTGTGCTGGATCCACACATAAGGCGGTGTTCGCCAAGTTGGTATATGTCACCAAGCACCGCATTTGGCGTTGCCGTCAATTCTGGATCGTAGTCGTCCTCGTATGCTTCCGGTTCTTCTTCCTGGTCTAGGCCGTCAAAGAATCCAAAGTCCGACATGTCGAAGATGTCGGTTAGATCGTCCAGCTCGTCCTGCAGCAACTCTTCATCCCACTCGGCAATCTCTGCGACTTTGTTGTCGGCTAGTCTGAACGCCTGTACTTGCTCCTGCGTTAGGTCGGTTGCGATGATACATGGCACTTCTTCTAAGCCGAGGCTTTTGGCTGCTGCTAGTCTAGTATGGCCACAGATTACTGTGTGGCTTTCATCCACGACAATTGGAACCTTGAACCCGAACTCGCGGATTGAATTCGCAACATACGGAACCGCCTTTTCGTTCTGGCGTGGGTTCTTCTGGTATGGGTGTATATCTTCCGTCTGCAGATAGACGATTTCTTCAGTTTGACTCATTCGTTGGTGTGTCCTTTCTTTTTTAGTGCAGAACTTAATCACGCGACTGCTTTTTGCTCTTTCGTGTTTATCTCTGTTTTGACTTTTAGTCAGTTCTGCTTTTTTTGTATTGAAAAACCGCAGCTCACTTTTTCTGGCTCTGTTGCCTTTTCTGTGTTCCACGGTTTTGTTTCACGATTTTATTTTTTATGCTTATTCTTGCGTTATTCTTGTTTTTCTTTTCCTGGTGCTGGCCAGGTTTTAATTTTTTTCGCCTATATAGTATATATTTATAAATTATATATAAATACTTATATTTACTACTTAATATTATCTTTGCTGCAAATATGTATGTTTCCAGGCTTTGTATTTTGCGCATCTTACGCCAGGGCACATGTGTACGGTTCCTGGTTCGCTATATCGGCAATGAAAGCACGGACTCATTTCTGCGTGTTTAACGGCGTCATGTTTTCCGTGGATGGGTGTTTCCTCGTACTCGTCCGACTTCGCGCTGTTTCGTGCGTTTCTGCTTGCGAATGGCGCTGAAGCGTCTTTTTCTTTGTTTTGACTATGTTTTTTATGTTTTTTAACTCAATTATTGGCACTTTTGTGCCGTTTATCGCCCTTTTTGGCGTTGTTTACATTCAAAATCGACCACGCTGGAGGCTTGCTTCGTGATCTGTGCGATTTGGCTGTGGGTTTCACGTCCACCTGCCTGGTGGCTTCGCGCTTTGCTCCGGATCATGGTGTTTTGCCGGAACCTGGGCTTGTCAGACCCTCAAGCTCGCCTACACAAGGAGGACCGTAAACCGCTATTGCGGCTCGACGTTGGTCTGATAAATTTCTTCAAATATCAACATGAAAAATAAACTAAAAACCGGCAGGTTCTTATTCCTGTCGGCTTCTAGTGTTTTCTGAACGATTGCAATTTTAGAAAGGATTTGATTGTCTATGCCAGATAATCAACTTTTGAAGAGATTGCAGATATTTTCTCTTCATGACCATTATACACAAAAATTTAACTTTAATTTTATAGTCTTTCGGCCATTTTATCCAGGATATGGTTGCGGCGCCAGTAAACTCCTGGGATGGTAATTATCAACGCTTCGGCTATTGCTCTAACCGGCAGTTTATCCCAGTAAATCATTTCTAGCAGTTCTATTTCCTCATCGGTCAATCCGTAGAGCATGCGGTCGACGTCGTTCACGTTTTCCTCTGCCTGGATCTTCTTCCTGTACAATCTCTCAAGCTGTGCCTCTATCTCGCCAGGTGTCGGCCCTTGCGAAAAACCGCTGGAGGCTCCCTGTTCTGGTCGTGTCTGGTTTCCTTTGGCTGTGGTTGTTTTTATTTTGTATTCGGCATATTGATCGCCTGCATCCAGCATGCGTTCTATGTTCTGGCGGAAGTTCTGCAGTTGGTGGTGAACCTCTGCTGCTCTACTATCCATCGCCATTATTCCACCACTTTCAATTTGCACCATTTAGGCTTTTTAACGTTTTCTTTGAGTTTTGCACGCATGACTTTTGTGTATTTCCCATTTTCCGAAAAATCAATATTGCAAACGTAACCATACGTATCGGGCTTGTTCAACTTCTCATCAATCGGGTCAAACATTGCTTCTCTTGTCCAAAAATGAAATTGATAACGTAAATGTCCAAACGGGCAATTACTGCAATATTTCGGAATTTCCATTGGAACTATATATTTGCTCATAACTCCAGCTCCTTCAATGAATATAACTTATTTGCTTCCATCCCCTTGTACATTGTGCCAAACTTGAAATTTGGAAGTGTTGCAATTCCATAGCCGTAGGTTTTGCTTGTTTCGTCAGAATATTCGATTGTTATCCATTCTCGACTATATCCCTGTATGCTATCCTTTTTTATTCCCATCACGCTATGTCTATATGGCTTTATCACCGCCGATAAATAAGCCTTTTCTTTTTCAGTTAGGATTGTCGGATAATATTTCTTTTCTAGCCACTTTGCGAAATCAATTGTCCACTGTGGTGTAAACTCTTCGGTGTTGTAACATCTGCAAAAAATACAATTTAAGCCATCAGAAACTTTGACTTCTGCAGTTCCTATTGCTGTGTATGTGACTGTAATTGTCAACTTATCAAGAGAGTACTTGTCTTTGTTCTTCATAGCCCTAAGTCCTTCAAAGCAATAAGGCTTTCGATTTCTTCATCGATAAAACTGTTTTCATAATCTGAATCATAATCCAAAATAAATTCACCATTTTCCCAATACGCAACGACATATTTGTCGTTTTTTAATTTCAATAAATATTTTTCCTTTTCAATAAACGGGAATGGCTTTAGTAATGATGTCTTTGCTGTCTTTTCTTCTGTTGTTGTTTTATTTGCTTTGTTCATATTTTCCCCCTTTTTGAATTTCTGGATAAATCATTCGACGAGCAATTTCTGCAGCTGCCTTTTCGTTTCCTTGCATTTTTCTAATTTCATAAATATCTTCGAGGCATGCGTTCAATGAACTGCATTGTCGCTGTGCGATGAACTTCGGCCCTTTTATCCCTTGCGTTCTCTTCATGACTAACCACTGGCCGTTGTCATCGTGGACGGCGTAATAACCGCCGTCCAGATAAATCAATTCGAGATTATTTCTTTTCTTCTTTTCGTTCTGCTTCATGCTGCCACTTCCTCTCTGGTATATCCGTAATAATCGACGTACTCCTGGTCTGTCATCATAAACGGCGCTTTGATTAAGTCGTCCACCAGGTACGTCGTGTACTTCTGCATTGCTTTGAACTCTCCATTTTTTCTAACCTGCAGATACATGTGTTCATCGTAATAAACGCGTTCCTCTATTCCGTGCTTCGTCGGCTTGTGGATCATGCGCTGGCGGTCGAATTCTAACAAATTGCTATCGCTCACCAGCGTTACTTTTACGCATTTATGTATCTCTTTGTATCTGTGTAGGATTGCTCTAGCCTCAACCGGTAGGCTTGGGATTTTGTCACCGTGTTCTGCGCTAACTTCTGGCATGCTTCCCTACCGCCTTGTCTGTTTCAATTTCCATTAGTGCCTGGATTAGTGCTGTCTTATTCACTGCCACTCGTCCGATTGTGTTGAATGGATATTCTGGGTTTTCTTCGCGGATATAAATTTTTTCTGCATTTGCTGAAATTCTGAAGCGTTGGTTGTTTTCTCTATCGTTGATTATGAATTCTTTTTTCATGGCTTAGTCCTTTCTACATATCGTCTGTACTTCTGTTTCTGTTAGTGGATTATCTGGATCTGCGTATGTGTTCCACCAGGTTTGCAGCTCGTCTTTGGTTCCTGCGTCATGTGCAGCTATGATTGCGGCACATCTCATCAATGCGTTTCTTCTGTGTGCGTAGTCTTTGAAGCCTGTGATATGTGCTCTAACTTCGTTATCGTCCGTATGATCGTACAGATAATCAAGCAATCCCCACGCTGTATTTGGCCGGCACGCTGCGTATGCCTTTCGAACTTGGTCGTCTGTGAAATCTTGGAAGTGCAATTGAAAATCCAGGTGTGGGGTTGTTTGTTTGAAAAAGTCTATTGTCTTTTGGCCAATCAAAATGGGCACTTCCCCTCTTTTTCCAAATCTCCGAACGTCTTTGCATCAACCTGTTCTCTCATGTAGTCAGGCATTTTAATCACATTACCTCTCTGTCTGCTTGTGCTGAATTGACGCCTGTTCCAATTTTTGGCTGTTGCTTTCCAGTCTTTCATGTGATTTTTTCCAACCATCCAGCCGTTGCTCTCGTAGTAGTCATAGAAATACTGCGGATCCAGATTTGTAAGATTTAATTCATGTGCAAACTTTTCGATTTCTTCAACTGTAGGCTTTTTGAACTGTTTTCTCTTTTTTCCTGCAGCATCGCTAGTTTCGTTTTGGGTATTAGTTTCCACTTGCGTGTGGGGTGCATCTGCATCCCCTATATTCTTTTCTATCCTATCCTTACCTATACTATCCTTACCTAACCTAACCTTACCTGTGGATACCGTTGGTATCCCAACTGGTATACCAGCGTTATTTTTTGCTGTATAAGAGCCGTTTTTATCCACTTCTAAATTGCTTTTTTCTTCTAAATACTTTGTTTCTGTGTAGCGGTCATTTCTTAGGTAGTTATTTATACGCCAGTGCTTGATAACAACCACTCCGCTATCGAATGGGATTAAAAATTTTCTCATGATCAAGATATTCATATCGTCATTGCTTGCGCCTGTCATGCGCATTATCTTTTTAGGTGAGTTTATGAAGCCGTCATCATCGGCTCTCATACCCAAATCGTAATATAAGAGCCGTGCTGACATTGGCATATCAAGAAACGCATCACTATCGATTATTGTTTTTGCAAACATTCTTCTTTCTGCCATCAGATCATCCCTCCTGCTTTCTTACAGACGAACGTCTGAACGCCTGTTGCTTTCTGTACTTCTTCTTTGAACTTAAATTGCTGCGCGTGTCTGTCGCTTAAATGCATTAAGAATATCGCCTTGCATTTTGTTAGGTCCAATCGCTCCAGGTGCTTTATGCAATTTGCTAAACTCATATGGCTGTTAATTATTCGCTCGTATCTGTACACGTTTTTTGCGTCGTGTTCTGCCTTTGCGTTTTCAAGTGCGAAGTGTAGAACTTGTCCGTCATAGTTGGCTTCGATCATTACGTAGTCAAACTGCAATCCGTCCATTTTGGCCTTGTAAAACTTGGAGTCATTTACGAATAGTATTTTTTCGACGCCTGTGCTTATTACAAAGCCCAGCGGTTCTTCTGCGTCATGTTCTACCTCGAATGGTATAACCGTCGTATCTAGTGCGATGACCTTTGTTGTGCCTGCTTTTAGCGTTGTTTCTGGATCACCTGCTGTAATGTATTGATTTGCATAAACTCGCGCGCCTCTGCGTTTGAAATCTGCTATCGACTTGCAGTGATCTGTATGTCCGTGCGTGATTAGTACGGCGTCTATCTCTGACAAATTGATTTGATTGATTGCTGCTTTTGCAGCTATTTCTTTGTATGGCAGCCCTGCCTCCAGTAATAATTTAACCGGAGGCTTGCCACCATTACGCGTCAATTCAACGTAGTAACTGTTTCCTGCAGAGGAACTTCCGAAACATATCATTTTCATTTTTTCGTGTCCTCTCTATTCTTTTCTAAAATGGGCAGTCGTCTGTAGTGATTTCCTGTACTGTTTCTGCTGCCGGTGATGCCTTTGCTGCTTTCTTAACTGTTGTGCGTGTGTCTTTCTTTGGTTCTTCTTCCAGCTTGCTGATAACCTCGCCTGTGGCTTCGTCAAATTGCACTGTATGCGCGATTTGTTCTGTGCCGGCGTGTTGTTCAACTTCCGCCTCGAGTGCCTGTTCTGCGTCAATACGCGCGTCACGTGGCGTTTCGTCGATTGTTTCTGTGTATGTTAATTCTTGGAACGCTGAACTGAACTCCTTTGGGTAGCGTCGTACTGCGTTGTTTCTCATCTTTCGCAGGATCATGTTTTCGCGGCTGTGTGGTGCTGCCCATGCTGGACTCATTACTTTTAGGCACTCCTGGTCTGCAAATAATTCATCAAGCGTCATATTCGCAATGCGTTCAGTAAACTTGGCGCGTGTCGCGTCTGTGTAGTCTTTATTTTTCATGATGTTCTGATTGATGTGTGCCAGTAAGTTAATTCTGACTTCTTCGCGTTCTGCAATGTTCCACTCAATTGTTCCATCCGTCTTTTCAATTGGATATACAACTCTCACACCCTTTCCGTAGTAGTCTTTTGGCTTCCATGTTGGTGGTGTGATTTCTAGGCCGTTAAAACTTGGATATGTGAACTCGTCGTGTTCTCTTACAACCCAGAATTTATGAACTTTCTTTACGTCGACTCCGTACTTACGAAGCAGCTTGTCGTTGCCGTCGCCCTCAATTCCGAACTCGAATTTCTTAACCCAGGAGTCGCCTACCTTTTGGTTTCTTGTGATTAGGTAGCATTCGTGTGGTTCTGCCGCTACGTTCAATCGGAGCATGGTTGCTTTTTGCAAAATTTGTATAATCTCATTTCGGTCAAAACTATTCAATGAAGCGCCGGCTTTTGCTGCTTGGTTGAACATCGCGGAGATCATGTTGTTTCCGCATGTTACTTGTTCCGCGTCTAGCGCCACCTTGTTGTTATTTGCGATGGTTCCAATTTCTGCCATGTAGTATTCTTGTGCCTTTCCGAGGCCTGTTGCTGATTTGAAACTTAATTGATTATTATTTGTTGCTACTGGTGTATTCTGTGAAGTCATTTCTTATTTTCCTTTCTTCGCTGTTAGCGTTAACTTGTTATGTTCGATATCGTTGACCTTTGTCGTGATGATCTGTGCGCTTGTTTCCAATGCCTTGAGGCTCTTTGTGTCTAACTTGTCGCACTCGTCAAAGATGAACGGTAAATCTTCAATGCTTAACTTCTTCTTAATGCATTCCGCGATGTAAATGCCGGCGATAATCTGTTCGCTTCCGGATCCATTCAAGAATGGCGTTTCCTTATCGCATACGCTTGGATAGCACACTTCGTTCCAGCTTCCTTCTTTGATGTTGTTTTCTATCAATGTGAAGCGAACCTTTGTTCCGAAAACTGACTCAATGCGCGCCTGGAATGCTTGCAGCTTTAATTGGATAAATCTTTCTACTAATGCGACCGCTTGCTCGCAGTTGACCAGGTTCTTTTGCTCGGCTGTAATCTGTGCTTTAATCTTTCCGATTTGCGCTTGATTTGCTGTGAATGCATGGTGCTGGTTCAGCACTTGCTGTGGTAGTTCTTTCTTCGCTTGTAGCGCTGCAATTGCTTCGCTTATGCTGTTGTCCTGTGCTTCAATCATTCGCTGATTTTCCAGCTCTCTTCGCGTGTCTGCTATTTGTGTTTTTAATGCGATTAACTCGGCACTTGCGATGAATGATTTTTCCTTGATTGCATGTACTTCGTTTTCGTATGCTTGCAGGTTCTCATTTGCTCGGTTTAATTCCGCCCTTGCTGGAGCCTGCTTTAATTCGATTTCGCGGCTTCTTTCTTGAAGTTCTTTCAGTTTGAACTGTAAATTCTGCAATTCTAACGTAGCCGTTTTTCCGTCTGCTGCTAGTTGTTCCAGGCGTTGGTTGTGGCGTTGTTTCTCTGCCTCGATTGCTTCCTGATTTAGGATGTGACCGCAATTCGGACATGCAACTTCTTCAGTCTGGATTGCCTGGTTTTTTGTTGCGATGTATTCGGTTCTTAATCGCTCGATACGCCTTTCTTTATCGGCAATTTCCAGCGTTATTCTATTTGTCTGCATGTCGATGTCTGCCAGTTCGTTTTCTACTTTTATTGCTTCGTTTCTGGCTTCGTCTTTCGCTCTCTGCGCTGCTGCGATTTTATTTTGAATGATTGCTCGTTCTTCTCTTACACTTGCGTTCTGCGCGTCATTTTCGGCTCTCTCTGCCGTTTCCTTTTCGAGTGCCTGTTGTTGCAATTCCTGCAGTGTTTTCTGTAGCGCGTCGGATATCGTTGTGTCTTTCTTTCCGGCCTTTGTATTTGCAATCGCTACATCAATGTTTTCAATCTCTGCCTGGGCTGCTTTGAGGTCGTCTGCTGATACGTCTTTAACCATTTCCAAGCCCTCGATTTGGCCGTGTAATCGCGTTATATCCTCGTTAGAATTCTTAATCTGCTGCTTGTAGAATTTCTTTGACTTGTCTGTGTCATACCAGTCCTGCGCCAGTCTATTTGCGACTGGTTCTAACTCTGGATTATCGTTAATGACTGCTGCGTTTTCTACGTCGCCTACAAGTTCTATGATGAATTGTCGCGTTACTTTCCAATCGTTTTTGGCTAAGTAGTATGGATCTAAAACCGCACGCAGCAGGTCGAATTTGGCGATGTCTGTTTTTCCGTCAATTCCGAACTTTTGCAATAGTTCTTTTTTGGCGTCGGTGACCTTTGTTTTGATGTCGTCGATGTAATAATCTGTATTGTGGCCGGTCATTGTTTCTTCTTCGCTTCCGCGTGTTTTCGTCCACTTTTCGTAGAATTCTTTTTTGAGTTTGAATGTGTCGAATTCTAACTCAACGCTCACCTTTTTCTTGGTGTCGTCTAGTGGTTTAAAACTTGCGAAGTCGCTTGATCCATCCATCAGGAAGTCTGTTATTGCCCAGTAGATGGCCAGGATTGTGTTTGTTTTTCCTTGTCTGTTTGGCCCTTGAAAAATGTTCAAATCTTCGAGGTTGTGTTCTGCATGTGCTATGTTTCTGAAATTGTCAATTATGACCTTTTTTAATTTCATTTATTGATTTTTCCTTTCTTGTTAAATTGCTTATAAATCGTTAATCATGGAGATTTGGTCTTTCATTCCTAACAACTGTCTGACCTTTCTCGTTTGCTGCAGCATGGTTATTGCGCGTCTGTCGTTGTCTGTTATTGACCGCTTGATTTCTTCCGTGTCTGTCGTGATTTTGTACCCTAATGTGCAGCTATGAACTACGTACTCCCTGTTGTTTCTGTTATCGTAGGCTTGGTTAAAAACCTGTATGCATTTACGGAGCATTCGTTCATTGAGTTTGTTTCCCTGGGCCTCGTTCATTTCCAGGATTGTTTTTTTCTTGGCCCACTCTGTAGGAATTTCAATCCCGCCGGCAATTCTTACCATAGGTCAATCCCTACTGCGTATGTGAATGCCTTGATAAAGAACAGTAGGAACATTCCATAAAACGCAAACTCTTCAATTCGTCCGATTATTGCCTTTTTCATATTTGCTTTTTTCCTCTTTTCGTTTTTGTGCTAAAATAATGTTGATGATATTCTTCATCGAATTAGCGCTCGTCTTGGTCGGCTGGCGCTTTTTTGTTTTCGTGCGTTTCTCGCAGTTGTATGTCTTTCATCAAGTTTTCCTGCGTTATGTGTATCGCTTTTAATAAATTCTCTTTCTGGATCATATTCGGCCAGACGTCGAATTCTCCCAGCTTCTCTTTTTCTCTTGCTTTCACTTTTTGAAAAAGAATTCTCGCAGGCTCCCTTGTCATACCCAGCACAGTTTGTATATCTGTAATGCTGAAGTATGTTTTCCCGATAACTTCGCGAGCCGTTGTTGTGGTTGCTTCTTTCATGCTTCCTCCTTTCTAACTTTTCTCAGTAGGATTCTTTTTGTTTTCCCTTTCTAACCTCCTATAATTGAAATGAAAGGAGGTGATACTGTGAATAAAATCATTGAAGATAAAGCTTTTAAAATTGCTTATGATTTAACTGTTAAAGCGATTGAAGCTGGAAGTTTTTCCAACACAGCCGACGGCATTTACATCGGTGAGCAAATTTCCAAACTTTTTGAAACAATCGTCGATAACTTAACTCAGAACAATCTTAAAAACGATTAGCATCAACAAGTTTGGCGGTTGCATCAATAACTGCTGGCAAAATGCTTTCAGTATCCACACTGGAAGCATTTTTCAATTCTGCTTGTATCCAGTCACACAATGCATTGATTGTTTCGTTTATTTTGTTGTTCATTTCTTCTCCTTTCTTGCGTTTACGTAAGTTAATTCCCAAAAAAAATAAGATCAATATCCTTATCTGTTAACTCTAAAACTTCCTTTATGACCTTGATTTCATTTCGGTAAAAATCGGATGTGCCATTCTTCTTACGAAAAAGCGTTGCTTGGTTTATTCCCAATAATGAAGACAATTCTTGATCGGTGATACCCTTTTCCACCATTTTGGATTTTAGCAGTAATAGGTTCATTTATATGTCCACCTCCTTTCTTGTTTGACTTAAGTATAGAACTTGCGAATACGTAAGTCAATACGTAAATGCAAGTTTTATTTGCATAAATGCAAAGCCAGGATTATTATTAAGGCGCAGGAGGTTCTTATATGACTATACAGAACTTAATAAAAAACAGAAGAAAGGAATTAGGATTGACTCTATTAGACATAGCAAACGCTTGCGGTGTTAGTGAAGCGACTGTCTCTCGTTGGGAATCTGGCGATATAGTTAATATGAAAAGAAGCCGAATTGCTCAGCTTGCCAAAGTGTTAAATGTTTCACCATCCTTGTTAATTCACGATGATTATGATGTTTTAATAAATTATAATTCGACCACCAAACCACAAATACCAGTCCTGGGCGTTGTGCCTTGTGGTGAACCTATCGAGGCAATAGAAGATATAATCGAATGGATAGATGTTGTTCCAAGCCAGGCAACTGGTCACTTTGGTTTAATCGCAAAAGGTGACTCAATGGCGCCATATATCCTCGATGGTGATATCCTCATCGTGAAACACAGCCCTGTCGTTGCTTCTGGCAAAATTGCGATCGTAAAAGTGAATGGCGACGAGGCAACTTGCAAACGTCTTATTATCAACGATGCCGGTATTACTCTTATGCCATACAATCCAACATTCCAGCCTATGATATTCAGCCCACAAGATGTGGAGGATAAACCTGTTATTATCATCGGTGAAGTTGTAGAAATTCGCAGACGCTTCAAATAGAAAATAAAAAAAGCAGAACAACTTTGCGCCCTGGTTCTCTCGGAAGGTGAAAACGTGCGATTGTTAATTCTGCTTTTTCTTGCCAGAAAAGGTTTGACCAGTAACCTTTCTATGTTCCTAATACAAACATAGACCGCCAGTTCTGTCAAACAAAAACGGAGGTTATTATGTCGGTTATTTTAGATCCAAAAACCAAAAAATATTATGCCCAGGTGAAATATCGCGACCAGGATGGAAAACAACACGCCAAACGTAAACGTGGCTTTTCTACCAAACGCGAGGCGCATGCCTGGGAACGTGAAACGCGCGATAAATTATGCCGGAATGTCTTTGACTTCCAGGCCCTTGCTACAACCTATTTCGATACTCTGGAGGTGACGCGTTCAACGCGTGATCTTCGCGACCGCCGTCTTAATAAATATATGGCGACGCTTCTTCCGCTTGATGTGCGCGACATCACGAAGCCTATCATGCAAACCTGGCGCGTTTGGTTGTCGGAGCAAGAATTATCCAGCACAACAAAAAATAATATATTGACGCTGTGCAAGTCTATTTTTCACTTTGGGTTCCAGGCTTATGGCTTACAGGATCCAGCTGCAATCTTACGGCCATTCAAAAAACGGCCGGATGAAGTTAAAACTATGCAGGTGTGGACGGTCGACGAATTCAATCAATTTATTTCTGTTGTTGACCATCCTGTTTATCACGCATTGTTTCGCCTGCTCTTTTGGTCTGGAATGCGTCGCGGTGAAGCGATGGCTCTAACATGCGACGACCTGCTGCCTGGCAATCGCGTAAAAATAAATAAATCATTTCGACGTAGGATTGATGGTATAGGGCCTACAAAGAACGCAGCAAGCGTCCGGACGATTGTCCTGGATGAATTAACCTTCCAGGAACTGGAGGCTGTCTGTGCGCGTTCTGGCGGCCCTTATCTCTTTGGTGGAAAGCAGCCTCTTGCTACTCAATCTATTAGTGACCGCTTTAACTCATTTATAGAGCGCTCTGGGGTTAAAAAAATTCGCCTGCATGACCTGCGTCATTCTCACGCTTCCATGCTTCTTAATGATCCTACGATTTCGGTTGTGGCCGTTTCTAGTCGACTTGGCCATAGTAATGTTGCGACCACAATGCGTGTTTATACTCATGTAATCGATAACGCAACTAATGAATTAAATTCAAAAATTGCCTCTCTCGCCTCTTCTAAAATATCGAAAAATTTATAAAAGGGGGCCAAAAGGGGGCCAGTAAATAAGAAAAGCCCATAAAATAGGGCTTTTTCTTTATAAAGTGCCGCTTAGCAGAATTGAACTGCTCGTTCATCCTTACCATGGATGCGTATTACCACTATACTAAAGCGGCATAGCCTTTATATAATAACAAACTACACCTAAAAATCAATAATCCGTACTGTTTTTCAGTTCGTTATAAACAACCTGTAAAGGCAGGCCCATAATGGCATAATAATCTCCATGAATCTCTTTAATGTATCTGCCACCAAATCCTTGTATTGCGTAAGCACCTGCTTTATCTCTTGTTTCTCCTGTATAAATGTAATCCCAGATTTCTTCATCACTCATTACGGCGAAATATACATCCGCAATACTCGCGTATGTAAAGCACTTCTTTTGGCTGATGATGCACAAACTTGTTAGCACTTGGCTCTTATGGTTTTGAAGTTTCTTTAACATTCGAAAAGCATCTTCATCATCTTCCGGTTTTCCCATAACTTGATTATCACATAAAACCAAAGTATCACTACCAATTACGATAGACTCTGGATGTCTTTCTAAAACTACTTTTGCCTTGCGATAAGAGAGATTTTTACTTTCTTCAACAAGGTCTGCCTCTAGATTTATTGTCTCATCAATATCAGCCGGATCACAGATAAATGTGAATCCTGTTTTCTCTAATAACTCTTTTCTTCGTGGACTTTGTGAAGCTAGTACAATTTCTCTCATAAATATCCTCTTTCTTTTATTATTTTATGAAAAATTAGGAATTAATGAAAGTGCTTACGTGATATAATTATCAGAGGAATAAAAATTGAAAGGGATTAAGAATGAAGAAGCCTACATTAGTTATTTTGGCTGCCGGAATGGGTAGCCGCTATGGCGGAATGAAACAGATTGATGGAGTCGGAAGCCATGGTGAACCAATCATAGAATTTTCTATCTATGACGCAAAAGAAGCAGGATTTGAGGATGTTGTTCTCATTATCCGTCGTGAACATGAACAAGCATTCCACGCTGCATTAACAGACCGCGTATCTAAGGGAATGAATGTAAAGTTTGCATATCAGGATATTAACAATGTCCCATCTGATATTACAGTACCTGAAGGACGTGAAAAGCCATGGGGAACTACACATGCATTACTTGCATGCAAGGGTGTTGTTGATGGACCATTTGCGATTATCAACGCAGATGACTTCTATGGTAAGGATGCATATAAAGTTATCTATAACTTCTTAACAACAGAAGTAAGTGATGACCATTACGCAATGGTTGGTTATGCCGCAAATAACACACTTACAGACCATGGAACAGTGACACGTGGTGTATGCCAACAAGACGAAAACGGTAACCTAACAAGCATTGTCGAAGTACAGAAGATTGCTCGTAAGGATGGCAAGGTTGTTTATGATGACAACGGAACTTGGAAAGAAATGGATCCTAACGCATTAGTATCTATGAACTTCTGGGGATTTACACCTAAGGTATTTGATGACATGGAAGTATACTTTGATGAATTCATTCATGCAAATCTAGAATCTAACCCAATGAAGTGCGAATATGTTATTCCTACAACAGTTGGCCAGATGGTTAAGGATGGTAAGTGCACTGTTAAAGTACTTTCCTCTAAAGACCAATGGTTTGGTGTAACATATCAGGAAGATAAGCCACTTGTAGTTGAAAAGATTGCTGAAATGAAGGAAGCTGGAATCTATCCAGATATTCTTTGGAAGTAATTAAGCTCCTGTGCAAAATGCACAAGAGCTTTTCTTTTTACATATATTTTCTTAGAAAGCGCAGAACATTGCGATATGCAATATCTTTGATTTCTTCACTTGTAAATCCTACACGCTGCAATGCTTTGATGAAATTCTGTGCTTGGGAAGGGCCATACATATTATGCTCCTCACCATCGTTATAATACTCACCGAAGTCAAACCCACAAGCAACATGTTTTACTCCAACAAGATCTGCTACGTACTTTGCATGTTTTGCTAGATGTAGTGCATCTTGTTTTTGTTGCTCTGTATGAATAAATGAACAACATGCATTCATACCAATTAAGCCATCTTTACTTGCAATAGCACGAATCTGTTGATCTGTAAGGTTTCTTTCCACAAAACAACGACCCTTCGCATTTGAGTGGGTAGCAATTACCGGTTGTGTTGAACAAGATAGAATATCCCAAAATGTCTTCTCATTTGCATGAGATACATCCACAATCATATGTAACTCATTCATCTTTGCAATTGCTTGCTTACCAAGTTCTGTTAATCCTCTTGTAGGATCGCCTGAGTTACCTGTCGCTAATGCATTTTGATCATTCCAACATAGAGAACCAATTCGATTACCCTCATCGTATAACCATTGAATCTTCTCTTCTACATCTTCACGAATACCACACATTCCCTCAATGGTCATTAAGAATGCTGTACCCTGTTGCTCTTCATCTAAATCATCCTTGGTATAGATAACTTTATATCCAGAGGCAGTAATATCATTCTTCACTTTCATAACAACATCTTGCATCTCTTGCCAGCTCTCTGTTCCTACAAAGAAACTAGCTGCAGAAGTATATGCAATCTGTCCTTGTTTAAAACGAGTACTCCAATCTTTCTTTAAGATGGATGTTTTACCATCTGTGTAAAATGGTTTGATAGCTTCTGCTAAGTCCGCATGTAAATCAAAGATTTTCATAGTCTTTCCCCTTATTGATATCGTATAAAATCTTCATTCCCTTAAATGCTATATCCGCATCGTATGCATTAATCTCATCTGTTTCACTTGCGATAATCTTACCTAAACCACCTGTCGCAATAACCATGCATGATGGATCATTGAGTTCCTTCTTCATTGTTTTAATAATGTATTCTACAGAACCGATATAGCCATATACAACACCTGCTTGCATACCTTCAATTGTATTGGTACCGAGTACAGACTTTGGCTTTACAATCTCAATTTCCGGTAACTTAGCCGTCATAGAAGTTAATGCATTCAGACTGATACCCAAACCTGGCTGAATTACAACATAGCGGAAGACACCATTTTGATCAATGTAGTCATAGGTCGTTGCAGTACCAAAGTCTACAATAATGCATGAACGATGAAATGTATTCCATGCATAGGTTGTGTTCACAATACGGTCTGCACCAATCGACCTAGGTGCCTCTGTATCAAGTTTGATATCCATCTGCAACTCATTCGTTACAATCATTGGTTTTTGATGTAAGTATTTAATCACTGCAGAAGTTAAAGAATACATTAGTTTTGGTACAACGGAAGAAATAATAATGCCAGTAATATCCGCAGCTTTTAACTGTAATGTATTTAAGAATGTTGTAATGAAGAAACCGTACTCATCACTAGTACGTGTCGTTTGTGTCATAAGACGATAACGACCAACAATCTTTTCTCCATCAAGAATTCCCATGGAAATATTTGTATTTCCAACATCAATTGTTAATAACATAGTTGTCCTCACTTCTTTAGGCAATGGCGCAATATTTCTTTCGCTGTTTCATCTTTAGATAATAATCCTAAATCTTCTACACTTGTTGGTGAAATAATTTTGACAATATTTGTATCTACACCAAAACCAGCGCCAGGTTCACGGATACTATTTGCGATAATGTAATTTGCATTCTTTTCTTGTAATTTCTTTGCGGCATTTTCTAAAAGATTTTCTGTTTCCATCGCAAAGCCAATCACTATCTGGTCTTCACGCTTTTTCTGTCCGATTGTTAAAAGAATATCCTGTGTACGTTTAAGAGCGATGGATAAATCACCATCTGTCTTTTTGATTTTCTGTTCTGCCTTTTCAATTGGTGTATAATCCGCAACTGCCGCAGACATAATTAGAACATCAGCTTTTTCGAAATTATCAATAACACTCTTAGCCATATCAGCTGCACTTGTCACACTTACAACATCAACACCATATGGTTTTGGTAAGTTTGTCTTCCCTGAAATTAGTGTTACCCTAGCACCTGCATTACGTGCTTCCTTTGCTAATGCATAACCCATCTTTCCAGTTGAATGATTTGTAATATATCGTACCGGATCAATCTCTTCTTGCGTAGCACCTGCAGTAATCACAACATGTCTTCCATTTAGATAACGGTCAGTTTCTACAAGAGCTGCGATCGCATCTTCGATTTCTTCTGGTTCAGGTAAACGTCCTGCACCTACATCACCACAAGCAAGATATCCAGAACCACTGCACATTATATGTATACCGTATTTTTGACATGTCGCAATATTATCCTGTGTGATTGGATTATTTAACATATTTGTATTCATTGCAGGAACGATTAACTTTGGACATGTCGAAGCTAAGAATGTAGTCGTTAACATATCATCCGCTAAGCCATGTGCAATCTTCGCAATAATATTTGCGGTAGCTGGCGCCACGACAAATAAATCAGCCTTCTTCGCCAGTGAGATATGATGAACATCTGGTGTATAATCCACTGTAAACATATCTGTAATGACCTTTTGATTACTGAGTGTTTGGAATGTTAGAGGCGTTACAAACTTCTCTGCTTCCTTTGTCATAATGACATGAACTTCATTTCCCTGCTTTTTTAGTGAGGAAACTAACTGACAAATTTTATATGCAGCAATCCCTGCTGTTACTCCTACGACAATACACTTATTTTTCATATACCCTACCTTCTTGTAAACATTATAACACGCAAAATATGCTAATATTAGTGGCAGAGGTATATGAAATATGACGAATCCACAGACATTTTTAGTAGTATCCGATATTCACGGTGCTCTTTCAGGTGCTAAAGCAATGGAAGAGGCCTTCTCATATCATCACGTAGATAAAATTCTCTGCCTAGGGGATGTTTTATATCACGGTCCGAGAAATGACTTACCAAGCGACTATGCCCCAAAAGAAGTCATTTCAATCATGAATGCATTCAAAGATAAGATTATTGCAGTACGTGGTAACTGTGATGCGGAAGTAGACCAGATGGTACTGAACTTTCCAATTACTGCTGACTACAATATCCTTTTCCATGGAGCACATCAAATCTTTATGTCACACGGCCATGTATATAGTCCAAATAATCTACCTACCCTAAGTGTGGGAGATAGTTTCCTTTCAGGTCACACGCATATTCCAACTGCTTATGAAAAAGATGGCATCTTACTTTTAAACCCAGGATCCATCTCTTTACCAAAAGAAAACCATCCAAGAACATACGCCATTATCAACGAAGATGGATTTACAGTTTACACACTAGATCATAAACAATACATGCATACAGATTGGCTATAAATCATGTATAATAGAGAAAAGAAAGTTGAGGATTAATCATGTCTACACCACATAACAGTGCCGAAAAAGGCCAGTTTGCAAAAACAGTCTTAATGCCAGGTGATCCACTTCGTGCGAAGTTTATCGCTGAAACATTCTTGGAGAATCCAGTATTAGTTAATAACGTACGCGGTGTTCAAGGATACACAGGAACTTGGAAAGGTAAGCCTGTATCTGTTATGGCATCAGGAATGGGAATGCCATCTATCGGCATCTACTCTTACGAGTTATTTACAGAATATGATGTAGAAAACATTATTCGTATCGGTTCTGCTGGTGCTTATCAACCAGAATTAAAATTATTTGATGTAATTCTAGCAGATGCAGCTTATTCCGAATCTTCATTCGCAAGAGAACAGTGCGGAAATACAAGTGATACAATTAAGCCATCTGCAGAATTGAATGAAAAGATTAAAAAGGCTGCAGAAAATCTTGGAATGAAGATTACTGAAGGTTTAATTCATTCATCTGACGTATTCTATCGCGAAAAGAACGTTACATACCTACCAAAGGTAGTAGATGAACTACATTGCTTAGGTGTTGAAATGGAAAGTTTTGCACTATTCTCAAATGCAAATGTATTAGGAAAGAACGCAGCTTGCTTACTAACAATTTCTGATAGCTTTGTATCACCAGAAATTACAACTGCTGAACAACGTCAAACGGCCTTCACAGATATGATGAAGATTGCTTTAGACGCTGCAATCGCTGACTAAATCAAAAAGTGAACCAATTGGTTCACTTTTTAATTGCACTATTTAATACTTCCTCATCATTTGGAAACTCTTCCAGGAATGTATCCATCACTACATGACACAAACCTGCAACTTCTTTTGAATATCCTAGTCGCTTTGGTAAGCGGACAAAGATATTTGTGATTTCATCTGCTACATTTCCAACAACCACATGTTCATCGCGCTTCCCCATTCCAAAGAAATAGGATTTTGAATTGTTCTTTTTACTTAAGCGAATGTAGGTTCTGGCCAGATGTTTCCACTCTGCAATTAGATATTCAGATTGTTCATCATTTAGCGCTAGTTCTCGTAGGAGTTGTTGATATTCCTGCTTTTTCTTTGTAAGTGTAAGGCTTCCAAAACTTTCGTCAGCCATCACCTTCATCATTAAACATGCATGCATAAAATGATCAGCAGGTTTTCTTAACTTTGCATTTCCATAACGCTTCAGTAATACTTCCAACATACCTTTTACAATTTCATCTATACCATGATCATTTTGGTATTCTTGAAGTAACATATAGCGTTCATAACTATTGTCTAGAGAGTAATATTTTTCTTTTAGTTCATTGATTTCCATATCAGTATTATACCCGAGAACAAACATATAAAAAAGCGGAAGCCATTTCTGGTTTCCGCAAATTGAATTACTTCTTTTGAACGTACTTTAAGCAGTCCAATGTTACCGCAGCCAAGATGATGAGACCTTCGAATACGAACTGAAGGTTTGTATCAATACCTAAGATTGTTAATGAGTATGTTAACGCTGTAAAGATTGTTACACCGACAACAACACCAGAAATCTTACCGATACCACCAGAGAAGGATACACCACCTACTACGCAAGCAGCAATAGCGTCCATATCCCAACCCTGACCATACGCAGCAGAACCGGAACCAACCATTCGGTTACATTCTAACCATGCACCAAATCCATAGAGTACACCAGCCATAACGAATGCCATGATTGTTACCTTGAATACGTCAATACCTGATACAGCAGCAGCTTCTGGGTTTCCACCCACTGCATATAGGTTCTTACCAAATGTTGTCTTATTCCAAATAAACCATACAACAATTACAGCTATAGCAGCCCATAAGATAATTGTTGGGAAGTTACCAATCTTTGGAATAATCATTGCTGGAATATCATTTTCGATAGCACCGAAGGATACACCCTTTGTCGCATATGTAACCATACCGAAGATGATTAACATGTTAGACATAGATGAAATAAATGGGTGCATCTTATACTTCGCCTTGAAGAAACCAGCAATGGAAGTAAAGATTGTACATAAGATAATACATACAACAAGTGCCATGATTGCTCTTAGGCCAATTGGAAGATTTGTAAAGTCGAACACCTTACCAAATACAGCACCAGTGTTAATACCCTTATGCATGATAATTGTTGAAGCTACCATACCCATACCCACCATACGTCCAATGGATAAGTCAGTACCTGCAAGCATTATCACACCAGCTACACCTAATGCCAAGAACATTCTTGGAGATGCCTGCTGTAAGATATTTAAGATGTTATTGACTGTAAATAAAGGAGTTTTCTTGATAATTGGAGTAACGATACCTAAGCCAATAAATACAAGAATAATGACTAGATATAGACCATTACGTAATAACCAATCCTTGCGGTTGAATGTATATAAGTAATGTTCAATCTTCTGTGCCTGTGTTTCAGCAAAGCTGAATTTAGACATCTTCAATAGATCGATTAAATGATAACGTTGAATAAACGCTTCATGTTTACGATCCTTAATTGCTTGTAATTCCTTTTGGTATGTTAATTTCGCATCAAAGACTTTATTCTTATATACATACTTTTCATCTTTGAGTTCTTGTTTTGCATCAGCGTCATTACCAGTAATCTTAGAAAGATTCTGTGCATGAATATTCTTTAGTTCAGCTAAAAGATCGCTATATCTCTTTGCGGCAAGAGTTTTTTCAGCAGCGCAACTTGCGACAACCTTTGAATAGTATTCCTTTTCAAAATGCTGATTTAAATAAGTAACGCCTTCATTGATTAACTTATCTACAGCTGGCTTATTTGCTTTTTCAACTTGTTGAGCAGCTTCTAAAGCCTTCTTAGCCTCAGCGATACGGTTTTCCTTTTCGTTCTTTGATAAGCTCTTATCGTTCTTTGTCATCTGAATTACGTTTAGTAACTCAACTGTCTTATCTGTTCCATCTTTACGTAATTCATCGATTTGTGCTTGAATCTTACCTACGTGGTCCGTAATTGGTTTTAGTAGGCTTTCTTCCTGATCAACAGAGAGAATCTCTGCCCCTAATTTTTCGTTATTTTGACTCATGTCTAACCCCTCCGATTACAAATACATTGCGCTGAGTCTCAGGAGTTCTTCCTGATTTGTCTCTTTTGTATTAACGATTCCGGCAAGACGTCCATTGGACATAACACCGATTCGATTTGTGATACCGAGAATCTCTGGCATTTCAGATGAACATACAATAATTGTCTTACCCATCTTCGCCATCTTGATAATTAAATCATAAATCTCGTATTTTGCACCAACGTCGATACCACGAGTTGGCTCATCCATCATAAATACCTTTGGATTTCTTTCTAACCACTTACCGAAGATGATCTTCTGTTGGTTACCACCAGATAGTGATGTAATTGCATCATCTGGTCCCATACACTTTGTATGCATTAAGGCAATTTGCTTAACTGTTGCCTTCTTCATCTTCTCATCAGATACAACAATACCATTCTTATAGTGATCCATATTTGCAATACAAGTATTGAAAGTTAAATCACTCTTTAAGAATAATCCGTTAGCCTTTCTTTCTTCGGTAATCATAGCGAATCCATTGTCCATGGCTTCTTTTGCACTATCGAAGTTCATGAGCTTGCCATTGTAATAAACACGACCTGCTGCTCTTGTACGAACGCCAAAGATTGTTTCCATTAACTCTGTACGTCCAGCACCAACTAGACCATACAAGCCGAAGATTTCACCTTCCTTAACATCGAAACTAACGTCATCGAGGTATGGTGCAAACTTCGTAGAAAGATCCTTGACAGAAAGAATCGTTTCACCTGGTGTATTATCAACCGGAGGGAAACGGTTATCAAGAGAACGTCCAACCATCGCCGCAATCAAGTCATTCATATTTGTGTCAGTAATATCTTTTGTCATGATCATCTTACCATCACGCAATACAGACACCTGATCACATATATCAAAAATTTCATCCATCTTATGAGAAATATAGATAATGGAAATACCCTGACTACGTAGCTTACGCATCATCTGGAATAACTTCTTAACCTCTGGTTCTGTTAATGATGATGTAGGCTCATCCAAAACAATAATCTTGGAATGATACGAAATAGCCTTTGCGATTTCACACATCTGACGAGCAGATACGGACATCGTACGCATTGGCTGTGTCAAATTGACTGTAATACCTAAGCTACGGAATAACTCAGAAGCTTCCTTCTTCATTCTTCCTTCATCAACAACACCTAAAGAGTTTACTGGATAACGTCCTAAGAATAGGTTATCAATAACACTACGCTCTAAGCACTGATTCAATTCTTGGTGAACCATCGCAATACCATTTTCAAGCGCATCTTTTGGACCAGTAAAACTTACTTCTTTTCCATCTAGGAAGATACTTCCTTCATCTTTTTGATATGTACCGAACAAACACTTCATCATAGTGGATTTGCCGGCACCATTTTCACCCATGAGACCCATAATTGAGCCGGGTTTCACATCTAAATTGATGTGATCAAGTACTCTGTTTCTGCCGAATGATTTCGACATACCCTTTATCGACAAGATTAAATTGTCATTTCTTTCTGACATAATTGATTTACCCCTGTTTAACTAAAAATCATAAGCAGTATGGTTAACTACAAACTACTTAGAAAGAGGCTACCAGGTTTTCAAAAGCCTACCTGCTAGCCTCTTAGAAAATCTTACTGAATTACTTTAAGAGTGAAGTATATGATGTAGCGTTGTCTGTCTTAACCATGTTAATAGCATACGCATCATATTGACTTGGGTTTCCTAAACGGTTTGTGATATTTGACTCAGTCTGGCCATCACCACCGATGTATTCAACATCCAAGTGTAGTAAGTCATCATACTTTTCAAGTAATGGCTGGTATGTTGAGCTTAAGAAGTTGTCTGAAGCGTTATAGATGTCCAACCAAACCTTCTTAGTTTCGCTCTTAACTTCCTTAGATACTGGTTCAAATGTCTTAGTAGCATCCATGAAGTTCTTGTAGTTATCAGCTGTAACAGCAAGGTTCAATGCATAGAATGAACGATCTGCTTCATTGTATACGTAGTCAACGCCTTCTTCAAGAACGTTTCCAGCTTCGTCAGCTGTAGCGATACCTGTCTTGATATCAACACCGTCTAAAGCGTTACGTAATACTCTTAATGTTAAGTAAGCCTGAACGTCAGCATGCTGAGAAATTGTTCCGCCGTAACCTTCAGCGATAGCAGCTACTGCATCACTGTTAGCATCGTAACCGAATGTAGGAACCTTCTTTTCCTTAGCCCATGCTGTGAACATTGACATACCCATACCGTCATTGTTAGAGATAACTAAGTCAATCTCATCACCAAATGAAGCTGACCATGTACCGATAGCGTTACCTGCAGTAGCAGCATCCCATGTAGCACCTGCAGAGTTCTTCATTTCCTGAGAAGCAAGTTCACGAACCTTGAGGTCGCCAACCTTACCATCCTTAACAACTGTAGCAGAACCATCTGTGTTTGTTCCTGCTGGAGTAGCATCGACAGCACCATCCTTTTCAACAGCTGTACCTAAAGCCTTACGAACACCTCTTGTACGAGCGATAGAGTCGTTGTGTCCAACGTCACCGATAGCTAATACATAACCGATAACACCATCGCCGTTACGGTCGATGATATCCTTGTGAGCTGCAATGTAATCAGCAACCATCTTACCCTGTAATTCTGCACCCTGGTTAGCATCGAAACCTACATAGTAAGTATCCTTGTTGAAGTTTAATGCTTCTTTATCTAACTCACCTGTTGTGCTGTTAGATGGCTGACGATTGTACCATACTAATGGCTTATCAGCGTTTGAAACTGTTGATTCTGTGCTAGAGCTTCCGCCTGTGCTGCTCGTCTTAGGACCACAACCAACGAGTGATAGTGCTACGACTGCAGAAGTCATAACCGCAAATAATTTCTTCATAAAAGTTTTCTTTCCTCCCCTGAATTATTTGGCTTTGAAACTGTGGAAAGCGCTTTCGCGTTTCCGATGAAAAAATAATATCACCATGCAAATTGACCGTCAACGCATATCCTCTTTATAAATTCTTAAGGATTTACTGTATATACTTTTAATTTTACGTTGTCCGGAAACTAGAAGATGTAAAAAAGTGGCTATAGATAGCCACTTTTTTAAACTATTTAATTTTATACAATTGTCATTTTTATTTATATTTGTTTTTAATTTATACTAATTAGTACAAATAAAATAACAAAAATTATCAATTTAATTTGTGAATTTTTTATTTTATTTGAAAATTACACTTTGCTCAAATCTTTTCAAAACGGTATTTTTGTCGTATTTCTGGGTACTTTTCGTGATCCACTTCCCCCATGAACATCTCATACGGTCTAACATACAACCCCTTATCTCCATATAACGCTCGGTATACAACCATCTTCTCCCGTGATTCAGAATGTGTAGCCTCTCCAATATATTCATATAAATATTGAAACCCATCTTTTTCAACTGTCTCTCTTTTAAAATGTTGAATGATATCTCCTGGCATAAACCTTCTCATGTCTTTTCTCCCTTATTATATATAGCATATCGGAAAGGATCTTATTTTCAACTAATCTCTCACATAAAAACTGAGCTATCTCAGTGGATAACTCAGTCTTAGTTGTTTTATTGTTTGGATAAATCAATGTTAACAATATACACATCACCTTTATGTTCATCACCTTGTTTATCTACATAAATATCCTGTGTTGTAATTGCTACTTTTGTTATACCTTCAGGAATTTCGAATACTAGAACACCTTCTTTAGATTCTCCCGGAGACAATGTATATTCTTTTTCAAACTCTTCATTAAAAATAGCATCCTTATCATAATAAGAATTAGGTCCTGCTGCACCCGGATCATCAGCACTTAACTTATCCCATTCGATAATGATATCTGATGGGTACATTGTAATATCCTTATTAAATGTGTTTGTGACACTAAGCTTAACACCGACAAATTGTTTTCCAGCTTCTGGTTTTATTCCGTTAATATCTGTTGAAGATAAATAATCTAACACTGTTAAGTCAAAGAACATTGTTTGAGCTGTATCTCCAACTTCATATTCATGGTAGCTATCGTCTGTTCCTGTTGTTGTATTGTTTTCTGTACTTCCATTGTTTTCTGTACTTCCATTGTTTTCTGTACTTCCATTGTTTTCATTAACAATGTCAGATAATGTCTTTCTTGTGCAACCAGCAGATCCAAATGTCACTGCTAACGCTAAAAATAATACACTTAATTTCTTCATTCTTTTTCTCCTGTTTCCCCAATTGAAACTATGCAAACTATTGCATCTGTATATAGTATAGCAATAAATACACCATAAAATATAGTAAAAAGAGCAAAAACTCTTTGTCAAAGACAATAAAAAAATACTAAAGTATATAGATTTTTACACAAAAAAGGTAAAAAAGGTATAAAAAAAAGCCCCTGACTTTGGACTAATAAGTTAATGGAGCGAGTGATGAGAATCGAACTCACGTATACAGCTTGGAAGGCTGTCGTTCTACCATTGAACTACACTCGCATATCTTACAAAAGTGGTGTCTCGGAAGGGACTCGAACCCTCGACCCACTGATTAAAAGTCAGTTGCTCTACCGTCTGAGCTACCGAGACATCTTAAATGGCTGGGGTAGTAAGATTCGAACTTACGAATGAGGGAGTCAAAGTCCCTTGCCTTACCGCTTGGCTATACCCCAATAATCAAGTCCAACTCGTAAGCATCACTCGATGCATCAATCAGTAAATGGTGGAGACGGGTGGTTTCGAACCACCGAACCCAGAGGGAGCAGATTTACAGTCTGCCGCGTTTAGCCACTTCGCTACGTCTCCATATAAAATGGTGCCGACTATAGGAATCGAACCTACAACCTATTGATTACAAATCAATTGCTCTGCCAATTGAGCTAAGTCGGCAAAAAAATGGTGGAGGTTAACGGGATCGAACCGCTGACCCTCTGCTTGTAAGGCAGATGCTCTCCCAACTGAGCTAAACCTCCATCTATCCCTCACATTCTTGTTTCATGGAATGCTTTAATATAGTAGCATGGTGACTTTTTATCGTCAACACTTTTAAAATGTTTTTTTAAATTTTTTTCAAAATCCCACCATTCCAATATTATAGACTTATTTACATATTTCTATTTTGAAGCCTAAATGCCGTTTAGCATTGGATGTGCTACAATAATAATTACTTTACGGAGGTTTCTTATGAAGATATATAACGCAAGATATTTAGACAATAATCAGCGTTTTATCGTTGCGATTATCACTGGATTTATCGCTGCCATTCTATTTGGCTCATTATATGGATTGATTACATCGTTTATTCACGTTTCGTTTTCTGCAATGTTTGTAGCAGTAGGATATGGAGTTGCTTCTGTGATCAAATACTTTGGCAAAGGTGTTCATACAAGATTCATGGTTGTCGGAGCTATCATGACAACATTCGCAATCTTTCTCGGAGATATGATGTCAATATATTCCGTTCCTAAATTTGCTTCACTTTTATTAAGCGGTAATTTCTCTTTCATCGGTATATTCTTCGTAGCATGGCTACGTAGTATGGCATCTGCCGATGTTTCAGGTATACTTAGTTTGGCGTTCCGCTTAATCGGAATATATATTGGTTATACGCAATCAGTTATTTTATAGAGGTGTATTATGTATAGAAAAACATGGATGCAAGTCAATCTAGACAAGATTGAACGTAACTTGATCAAATTAAAAGATATCTGTCAGAAAAAAATTATTGCTGTTTTAAAAGCAGATGCGTATGGCTGTGGTGATATTCACGTTGCTCGTGCAGTATTAGAAGCAGGTGCAGAAATGATTGCTGTATCTTCTCTAGATGAAGCACTTGTCCTACGTAATGAAGGTTACGAGGGCAAACTATTAATCCTTGGAGCTACAGAAGCTAGCGATATTCCCGTTTTAATTAAACAAGGTATCTCTTGTACCGCTTACTCTAATGAATGGGTAGACAGCGCAATCCAGCAAAACTGTGAAGGTTTGCACATACATCTGAAGATGGATACTGGCATGAGTCGTATTGGCTTTCGCACAATTGACGAACTGCATCTAGCTTTCGACAAACTCCAAGCCGCTAGATGTAATATGGAGGGTATCTTCACCCACTTCTGTTGTGCTGACAGTGATTTAGAACTCACAAACCTACAGTTCTCTAAATTCAAAGAAGCAGTAGAGTCTTTCTCTTACTCCTTCCCTTGGGTACATTGTGACAACAGTGATGCGACGGCCTTCTTTAAAGAAGATACATCGAATGCTTGCCGTATCGGAATCTCACTCTATGGAATTTCTACTTATGAAAAATCTCTTGAACCAGCAATTTCACTCCTAAGTGAAGTCATTATGGTAAAACATATGCATGCAGGTGATACAGTTGGATATGGTGCTACTTATACTGCTAAAGATGATGAAATCATTGCCACCCTACCAATTGGGTATGCAGATGGCTTTGTCCGCGCTAATCAAGGCAGACAAGTATATGTTGATGGTCAATACGCAGAGATTGTAGGACGTGTATGTATGGATCAAGTAATGATTCATTTAGAACACGAAGTTCCAGTTAAAACAGTTGTCGAAATCTTTGGTGAACACATCTCACTAGAGAAGATGGCTGAAGAATTAAATACAATCCCCTATGAAATTATCTGTTTATTAAGTAGCCGTGTAACACGTCGTTACATTTGGCACAACAAAATTCAAGACGAAGAAAATTCCCGTTTGGAAAAGAGTATTCTAACAAAAGAGAAAAACTAAAACGATGAGTCAGCGCTCATCGTTTTTCGTTGATTGGCAATAAATCAATAAATCCTAACTCAGGATTATTATATAAGCGAACAAAGAATTTATTTCCAGTCGCAAAACCTCTTGAAATGTATAAGAGTCTTCCATCAAGGTTTTTAATGCCATGAGTATATTTAGGGAATAGTCCTTGTTGTGGTGCATATAATCCTTGTCTTAAAAATGGAACTGCCCATTGTCCACCATGTGCATGACCACTAATAATTAAATTGACTGGCAATTGTTCATAGAACGCTACATGATGCGGACGATGAGATAAAAGAATACGATAATACGACGTCATACAGAGAGAATCAACTTCCTCTACTGTCTTATCCATCTTAGGTCCACCATCTGTTAAACCAATAATTTCTATTAATTGACCATTGATATTCATCACTTCACTATCATCAAGGAGAACTTGCACTCCATCTGAACGCATCGCAATCACATAATCATTTAGCTTCTCTTTTAACATCTCATCGTGATTTCCACTAATATATACTCGCGGATATGCATTTAATGCATGCATGAGCGCAAGCATACTTTCGTTATCCCCCCTAGGCGTAAAGATATCACCAGGGAAAACAATTAAGTCTGGTTTGTGTTTATTTACCATACGGATAATACGTACATTATCTTTACCAAAACTTTGAGAGTGCAAATCAGAAATAACACAGATACGTACACGTTTTGAAATGAGTGGTGAATAAATCTTTTTTCTTGTCGCATCTATCTTATGTGGCCATCCTAAGAATATAATCAGTGCAACCAATAAAACAGTTACCACGGATACAACGATAATTGTCTGCATATCTTCTAACCCCCAACTCCACTTAACCAATTTGTCTTATATAACCGAATTAAATATAATACACCTCTTATCGCAATATCAATTGTCATTGCAAGCCAAGCACCCATAAGTCCCATGATTGGCGCTAAGAAGAAGGCTAGCGTAATACGAATACCCCATAAACTCAATAGATTAAGTACAAATGGAATAATCGTATCACCAGCACCTCGTAATACACCTGTAATAACAATGGATGCGGCAAAGAGTGGTTCTGCAAGCATGACAACTCGAATAACATTTATACCAAGTTGTTGTACATCTTGATCTGGTGTTAATATCGCAAATATCATCGGAGATGTAAAAAACAATATAATCGCAAGGATACCCATAATCGTCATACCCAATAGTGTAATGATATTAGCAAAGTCTTTCGCAAGATTTTTCTTGCCAGCACCAATCGCTTGTCCAATTAATGTTGTGGCTGCTGCTGCGATACCAAATCCAGGCATATAACAAATTGACTCTACTGTATTACCGAAGGAATGTGCCGCAATCGCAACTGTCCCAAGTGGAGCAATAATCTTTGTGGACGCAATTTGTCCCATACATAAAACACTTTGTGCTAACGCATTTGGCATTCCTATTTTCCACGCAGAAAATAGTACCTCTTGACTTGCAAACCAATTTCCAGCAATTTCCTTAATGTGTAATTCATTTGATTTTGTTAAGGCTACCTTGAAAGAAATGACTGTGCAAATACAAACTGCCAGTGATGTACCAAGTTGTGCACCTAATACACCTAAATTAGCTCCATACACCCATATCTCTAAACCAAAGATGGAAATCATTCGAGATGGAAAAATCAAAATGAAATTGAAGATGATATCTAAAATACACATTAAGACAGCCATCTTACTTGGTGTCTTCATATCCCCCGCACATTGCAGCATACTATTTACAAGGTAATTTAACTGACGAATTGGAAGGAAAATTGCATATAATCCAAGATAATTCGTCGCATCTTTCCATATCTCTGGTTGGGCCTGTAGCCATGATGGAGCAACATGTGCCCACACATAACAGACTCCTGCAATTAGAAATGAAATGAACAGTGAGGTCAAAAGGGAACCTTTAAATATCCTTCTACTACGTTCAAGCTTTCCTGCACCTACCGCATGAGCAACCTGTACAGAGAATCCAATCGCTACGCTATTAATGAGTTCTCCAAATAGCCAAGTACTCGACATAACAAGACCAATTGACGCAGAGGCTAATGCACCCAGTGCACCAACCATAGCTGTATCAATAAATCCCATTACAGTTTCTGTGATGACTGCTAGGATACCAGGGATACTTAAGTCTTTTATAAGTTTTATTTTATCGGAAAATGTTAAATGTTCTGCATTCCGTATTTTTTCTGCAAGTTGTGTATTCATATGCCTATTATACAAAAAGGTACTCCTTTTGGAGTACCCCATATGCTTATTTATTTGGATTAAAATATACAGTTGTGCCAGCTTCTACAGATTTTGTAATCCATACGCTCGCCCCAATGACACAACCATCACCAATTACGGTATCACCACCAAGAACTGTTGCATTGGCATAGATAACAACATTATTACCAATGTTTGGATGACGCTTTCCACCCTTTACAAGTTCACCGTTCTCATTCACTTTAAAACTCTTTGCACCAAGTGTAACGCCTTGATATAGCTTCACATGGTGACCAAGTTCTGCTGTTTCACCAATAACTACACCAGTACCATGGTCAATACAGAAGTAATCACCAATTGTCGCACCAGGATTAATATCAATACCAGTCTTTTCATGTGCATATTCTGCCATAAGACGAGGAATATATGGAACACCTAACTTATATAAGACATGTGCAATACGATAGATAAAGATTGCATAGAAGCCAGGATATGCAATAACTACCTCTGACTTTGTTCTAGCTGCTGGATCACCATCATAGATTGCCTGGATATCTGTTAAGACAGAACGCTTAATTGCTGGTAACTCTGCTAAAAACATATCTCTTAAGTTTCCACAGATTGAACAATCTGCACCCTTAAACTGCAGAGCTGCTTGAATTTCCTTCTGTAAACCTTCTGATAAATAGTTTAGAGCTTGTTGTTGGTTTAACATACCTGCATGATAATAATCTGGCAAAATCACTGCTTGTACCTGCTTTAATATCGTAATGATATTTGTACGATCTGGTATACGCATTTTTAATGCAAGATCTTTATCTACAATTTCATTTAGTTCATTGAGTAGTGTTTCGTAATTTTCCATTTTATTCTGCGAATAATGCAGTTGATAAATAGCGATCTCCAGAGTCAGGTAATAATACAACAATTAACTTACCTGCATTCTCTTCTCTCTTCGCTACTTCAAGTGCAGCGTACACTGCTGAACCTGAAGAAATACCAACTAATATTCCTTCCTTTCTGCCAATCTCAGCACCTGTTGTAAAGGCTTCTTCATCTGTAACTTTGATTACTTCATCATAGATTTCTGTATCTAATGTTGTAGGGATGAAGCCTGTACCGATACCTTGAATCTTATGTGGACCTGGCGCACCACCTGAAAGTACTGCACTAGTTGCTGGTTCAACACCAATCACCTTCACATTTGGATTCTTTTCCTTGAGATACTTACCTGTACCAGAGATTGTTCCTCCTGTTCCGATAGCGGAAATAAAGATATCAACCTCACCATCTGTATCTTCCCAGATTTCTGGTCCTGTTGTTAAGTAATGTGCTTTACGATTAGACATATTTTCAAACTGCTGTGGAATAAATGAGTTCTCAATGCCTGCAGCAAGTTCTTCTGCCTTGGCAATTGCGCCCTTCATACCCTTAGCACCTTCTGTTAATACAACCTCTGCACCATAACCCTTAACCATCTTACGACGTTCAACAGTCATTGTATCTGGCATTACTAGAATAACACGATAACCCTTCGCTGTACCAACTGCAGCTAAACCAATACCTGTATTTCCTGATGTAGGTTCAATAATTGTAGAACCCGGCTTTAATAAACCTGCTTCTTCAGCATCTACAATCATCTGATATGCAATTCTATCCTTTACAGAACCTGTTAGGTTAAAGTATTCAACTTTTGCTACAACACGCGCCTTTAAGCCAAGTTCCTTTTCGAAGTGTGTAAATTCTAATAATGGTGTGTGACCAATTAATTCAGTTGTTGATTTTTTGATATTTGACATAGTATTTTCCTCTTTTCTCTCATGTAATATATGAAACGGTAAAAAAACAAAAATCCGAGCATGCATTCATATGCCCGGATTTATTTACTATTGTGCTTACGAATCACTGCAATAAAGGTAAATTAAAGCAGCCCCGACGCAGAAACAGCATTCATCCGGACATCATTTAAATTACAACAGCAACACATTTGATTCATCACTTGTTTGTTCATGCCCGTTTCCTCCTGTTCACCGTTCTTATTACGGGAACTATCATAGTACTATCAGTTTTATTTGTCTACTCTAATGATTCAACTTTTTTCTTTCACTTTGAATTAGAGTTTGTACATCATCTTCTTTCAACTGTTCTAATTGATCGGATATCTCAGATTCATCCGCAAATTGATTGAAGATATTTTGTTTTTCATGGAGTCGTTTTACCAGTGCTTCATCTATCGTATTAGCAGATAATAATCGGTACACAAATACATGATTGATTTGCCCCATACGATAGACACGAGAGATTGCCTGCATCTCATCGGATGGTTTTAACTGAGGTTCACAAAGAATTACAATCTCTGCCGTTTGAATATTTAATCCAATTCCACCCGCATGAATCTGCATTGGCAAAACCCGTGCAATCGGCTCATCAAACTGCTTAAGAATTTCTTGTCGTTTCTCCAGCGATAACTTTCCACTAATGATAGGCAAAGATTTTCCTAACAGTAAATCTGTCACGAAAGATAGCGTCTCCAAGAAATAAGAGAATATGACTACCTTTCTTCCTTCACCGAGTGCCTGCAAGCACAACTCAACCATCCGCTCTGCTTTTGTGGAATTGAGTGAATCCCAAGATACTCTACGCATTGCCATAAAGTTTCCAGATTCAACTGCTTTGCGATAAGAAACTATCTCCTCTTCATTCATCATGCACCACTCGTCATGAATCGTTAATTCCGGAAGTTCCATGAGTACATCCGTACGTTTACGACGCAAATATACTGGCGCAATCTTCTTGCGGAATAAGTCTGCTTTTGCTAGATATTTCATATCTTTTACTTCGCTTGCGATGGATGGATTTAAACATTCAAGTAAGTAACACATTTCATCTACGTTATTTTCAATCGCTGTACCTGTCATATATAGAGCGTATTCTGCTTGTTCAATCATTCGTACTGTATTGCGTGTACGTTGTGCCTCTTTGTTTTTAACGAAGTGCGCTTCATCCACAACAACCATATCGAGTGGAAAATCTTTATCAAAAATAATCTTATCTAAACCTTCATAGTTAATGATTGCAATTCCACCATCACTCTTCCAAATTTCATAATCACTAAAACCAGATCCATGTAACATATATGCTTGGATGTCCGTTAGTTTTTCAATTTCGCGCTTCCAGTTTAGTAATAACCCAGCTGGACATATTACAAGAAAATAACGATGACCTTTGTGATGTAGATGATTCATCACCGCATTTGCTTGAATGGTTTTTCCAAGACCCATCTCATCTCCCAGTAACACCCTTTTTTGATGCAAGATATACTTCACTCCAAATTCTTGGTAATGACGTAACTGTGTATGGAAAGATTCCAATACTAATGGTATTGCCTGTATCTGTTGCAATAGCGAAGTATCAATATCTTCATCTACATCGTCTTTTACTTCTATTTCAGACAACTTTTCAATTACGGTATAGTATTGAATCGCATTATCCTTATAGTCTTGTAGTACCGTTTCAAAACTAACATGCTTTAACGCAATACAATTTTCGTAAAATTGTTTGATTATTTCTGCATAAGCAGATTGATTCAGATCCTTTACATTTTCTACAGCTTTTAAAAATCTCTGTTTCTTTTTTCTTCCACTAAAAATCCAACCAAAGAAATTTTGTATCAGGCCACTATTATCATAGGCTTCTTGGATACCACGTTCTGTTTCTTGATAGATTGCATTTAATTTTGCATAGTTTTCTTTTGTATGCAGATAGAAGTAAATTTCCTGAAGAATCTCTTTATCCCTATTTGTTAGATGTTCTAAGTCTATACGATAGTGTATCTGATTTTTAATAGCTGCAGTACTACGGTGTAGTGCCAACATGAGTTTATCTGCTGTTTCATCCCCAATACCATCTAACGCTTCTAGTTGTCTACGATTATATTTCAATAAGTCATACATCGTTAAGATGTGACTAGCTTCAAGTGCTTGTAGAGGAAGTCTTGTGAAGGATTTTGAAAGATCCTTGATTGGAATCTGTCGAATTTCTTCCACAACTTTATCCGTGATAATATCTTGGCAACGATCATGAATCACTTGGATATTTTTCTTTTCTTGATCACGCAAAGAAAAGAGTTGATCCCTTAACATCTTCAACTGCTCACGTTCATATCGAATTTCTTGATAATTAATCTTTTGAAATATCATATTTCCTCATATGAATTATAAGTTGTTATTCTAAAAAAACAAATGACCACAACCTGCAAGCATCACCAAGCTCATTGCTGTAGCCAGACCAGTTACCACTATCTTCTTTTCTTTCATTTATTTTATAAATCTTTTCTTGTTATTTTATGAAAATTTTTACATTACTTCTAATTTAAATTAAAAATAGTCTTGGGCTTTCTTCATATTCTTCAAGATATACCCCCAGAATCGTGATATTGTATATGAGGATACCAAATTTTCCCCATTTTAAAGAAAGTGGGTTTTTTTATGGAAAATTTTACAGTTTTTGATTATGAAGACATTCAACTAATACCAAATAAGTGTATTGTAAACAGTCGTTCAGAATGTGATACAACAACACGATTTGGCAAACATTGCTTTAAATTACCAGTCGTCCCAGCAAACATGCAGACAGTCATTGATGAATCTCTAGCAATTAAACTTGCAGAGAATGGATATTTCTATATCATGCATCGTTTCACTCCTGAAACACGTCTTCAGTTTGTACAGATGATGAACGATAAAGGATTGATTTCTTCCATTAGTGTTGGTGTAAAAGAAAATGAATATCATTTCATTACAGACCTTGCAAGTCATCACCTAGTTCCGGACTACATTACAATTGATATTGCTCACGGCCACTCCAACGCCGTCATTAATATGATCAAACATATTAAAAAATACCTACCAGATACATTTGTCATTGCAGGTAATGTAGGAACCCCTGAAGGTGTTCGTGAACTTGAAAATGCAGGCGCAGACGCAACGAAAGTTGGTATTGGTCCTGGAAAAGTATGTATCACAAAACTAAAGACAGGATTTGGCACTGGTGGTTGGCAGTTAGCTGCTTTGCGTTGGTGTGCAAAAGCTGCACGTAAGCCAATTATTGCGGATGGCGGTATCCGTTCAAATGGCGATATTGCAAAGTCGATTCGCTTTGGCGCAAGTATGGTTATGATTGGTTCCCTATTTGCTGGACATACCGAATCACCAGGTAATACCGTCATGCAAGATGGCATTGAAATGAAGGAATACTTCGGTAGTGCCTCTGAATATCAAAAAGGCACCCGTAAAAATGTGGAAGGTAAAAAGATGCTTGTGCCATGTAAAGGTTCTATCATGGATACACTAATCGAAATGCAACAAGACCTTCAATCATCCATCTCTTATGCAGGCGGAAAAGATTTAAACGCAATTCGCTATGTTGATTATGTCATTGTAAAAAATTCTATTTTCAACGGCGATGCACATTAGGCATTCTATTTGGTGAATTTGACGCAAAGGATATAATAATAATAATAATGAAAGAAGGTAACGAAATGACAAAGATTGATATTATCTCCGGCTTTCTAGGAGCCGGAAAAACAACATTGATACAAAAGTTAATCAAAGAAGTATATGCAGGTAAAAAAGTAGTTCTTGTTGAAAACGAATTTGGCGAAATTGGAATTGATGGTGGTTTCTTAAAAGATGCCGGTATCGTTGTCAATGAAATCAACAGTGGATGTATCTGCTGCACATTACAAGGTGACTTCCGCAATGCTTTACAAGAAGTAGTCAAGAAGTATAACCCTGACCACATCATTATTGAACCTTCCGGTGTTGGTAAATTATCCGATATCTTAGCAGTCGTAAAAGATGTAGAAGGTTTAGAACTAAATAGTTACAGTACTGTTGTAGACGCAAAGCGTTGTGAAATATACCACAAAAACTTCAAGGAATTCTTCGATGATCAAATTTCCACAGCTGCTTGTGTCATCTTATCCAGAACACAACTCGTTGATGAAGAAACATTACAAAAGGATATCGCAATCATCCGTGAATTAAACCATGACGCAAGAATCATCACCACTCCATGGGATGACCTCTCTGGTCAAGCAATCATCGACGCAATGGAAGGCTCTACAGATGGCTTCCCAGAACTCGAAGAGGAAGAAGAATGCTGTTGTTGCGGATGTGGTTGTCATGATGACGATGATGATTGTTGTGGCGACCATGACCACCACGAACACGAACATCATCACGACCACGAGGAAGAAGAATGCTGCTGTTGCTGTGGTTCTTCCGAACATGAAGAGCACCACCACGAACACGAACATTATCACGATGACGAAGAATGTTGCTGCCATCATCATCACGAGGAAGAAGAACATGATGAGGAAGAGTGTTGCTGTTGTGGCCATGATCATCACGATCATGAACATCACCATCATCACCACCATCATGGACACGATGCGGATGAAGTATTCACATCAATCGGTATCGAAACAGTTAATAAGTACTCTGTAGAAGACATTGCATTAGCACTTTCCGAGTTAGATGAGCATATCATCCGTGCTAAAGGTATCGTTCCAAGTACAGATGGAAGTTGGTTATTCTTCGACTATGTTCCAGGAGATGCAGATATCCGCATTGGTTCCCCTGCTTACACTGGTTTAATCACAGTTATTGGTGACAAGGTAGACGTTGCTCGCATCAAAGAAATCTTTGCGGTGAAGTAAAATGGCAACTCCTGTATATCTCTTTACGGGATTTCTTGATTCCGGTAAAACTTCTTTAATCTTAGACACACTCAACGACCCTTCCTTTATGGAAGAAAATAGCCGTACGTTAATCATTTGTTTTGAACAAGGTGAAGTTCGATACAATGATAAATACCTCGCAGAGCGCAAAGCATTCATTGAATACATGGACTCTCCAGAGGATTTAAACGTAGAAAAGATTCGTGAATTAGATACAATCTATCATCCAAATCAAGTATTCATCGAATATAACGGAACACTTGCTATTACTCCATTTATCCTGTCACAGATGCCAAACTTCTGGCCTTTGGTACAGATTTTGACAACGGTAGATGCTTCAACCTTCCAAATGTATATCAACGCAATGCGTTCCGTCATTTATGAACAGTTAAAGTACAGCGATACAATTATCTGTAATCGTTGTACACCAGATACTTCCGCATCAATGCTGCGCGGCAATATCAAAGCTATTAATAAAAAAGCTCAGATTTTCTACGAAGGCGAACATGGTGCCCAGGTCACTCTTAAAGAAGGTGTACTACCATTCAATATCAATGCCCCTATCATCGATATCAAAGATGATGATTATGGCATTTGGTATATGGACGCAATCGAAAATCCAGATAAATACGATGGAAAAGAAATCATCCTACGCGGTAAGTTCACCGAGACATTACCAGGCTATCATCAAACATTTATCATGGGCAGACAAGCAATGGTATGCTGCGCAAATGACACAAGTCTTTGTGGATTAACGGTTACAGGTGTGAAAGTAGAAGAACTTGTAAAGGATAACTGGTATGAAGTACAAGGTAACCTTAAAACCGTCCCATTAGATAATGGTGGAAAAACTCTTGTCCTTTACGCAAACCGCATTCAAAACTACCAAAAACCACAAGATGAGTTCGTATATTTCAGTTAATCACTGGGGTAATTCTTAAGAATTACCCTTTTTTATTCTGAACTTTTTTTAATTTTCACCTATGTTAGTTAACGCACTTTGCTCATTTGTGCTACCATTATTCAGGGAAGTGATAAAATGATGAAATTTATAAAAGAAAAACTAAATATACGTAGAGCCGTATGGTTCTTACTCATCTCGGCAATGTTCTTGCTATTTTATGCACCACATCTTTCCTTTGATGTACATATGAAAAAAGGTATCCAAGGTACTGTGGTCGTATCAAACTTTAATACAGACCGTGGAGAAGAAATCTTTGCAAACTATAACTATAACTCTCATAAGACATGGCTAGATGCACAACCATCTTGGGAAGTAATTCACCTCAGTAACATTCCAATCGTTACAAACTCTTTACGTTTAGGTTTTAACAACGTAAAGACAGACATCGCTATCTCAAAGATTGATGTTTCATTTGGACCATTTAAACTTGCAGAGTATACACCTGAAAACATCTCCAACGAGATTATTGCCTCTCAAGGTATGGTCATTAATACAAACGACAATACAATCAACTTAACGCTAAATGGTGTTGAGGGTTGGTTACAGTTAGATACTAGAGAGTACTTACCTAAGACAGCTTGGGTTGCAGTATACCTTTCCATCTTAGTACTAAGCTGGATTATCGCATATCTGATTGATAAGAAGCTTTCATGGTCAAAGCACATTCCAGAAAATGAAATGATGTTGATAGCAGCTCCTATTTGGTGCTTCTTTATGTCAGAAATCTGTACTGGTAACTACTACTACATCAACTTGATGAATCGTTTCTATAACGTTGCTATCTATATTATTCTATATAAAGTAATCTACTTAATATTCCGTCGATTGCCAATCTCAGTACTGATTAGTAACTTATTTGTTGTAATCTTCGGTATCGTAAACATGTACGTAACACAGTTCCGTAACCGTCCAATCGCACCATGGGATTTAACCGCAATTGGCACAGCTGCAGATGTCATCTCGAACTACCATGTTCAGATTCGTTACTTCATGGTTATCGCAATTATTATCGCCATCTTAATTTATCTCTTGATGCGCGCTGTACCACGCGATAAGACAAAGATTAACGTATACTACGCAACATACCCTATCTTGATTATTGTTATAGCACTCTTCTTAAATAGTGTTGGTCAATACTACCTATGGGATATGAACCTATTGTCCATCTTCCAAACAGATGGCACAGCACTTAGCTTCACAGGTCTTGTAAACCAATACATCTCTGATCAACCAAAGAAACCAGAAGGCTACTCTGTAGAGGAACTCAAAGAACTAGGTAAAGAGCTTGCTGAAAGAGCTGCAGCCAACGTCGATCCTAATGGCACCAAACCAACGAATATCATCATGGTAATGAACGAATCCTTTGCAGACATGAATGTTGGTGGTACAAACTATGCTGATAACATCATCCCTTACTACCTGTCTTTAGAAAATACAATTCGTGGTAACCTCTACGTCGATGTACGTGGTGGTGGTACATGTAATAGTGAATATGAATCCTTAACAGGTAATACAACTGCATTCTTTGCAGGAGGTGTATATCCATTCAACATGTATATGCATAGAAACGTACCTTCTATGATTTCCTACTTTAACCAAAGCGGTTTTACTACAACAGGTATTCACCTTGGTAAATCCACCAACTGGAACCGTGCTTCTGCATGGAAAAAACTGCAGTACCAAGATAAAGTATTTGCCGAAACCTTTGATGGTCTGGAAACAATTCATGGATATCCAAGTGATGCACAGAATTTCAAAGTCCTAGAAGAAACTTACGAAAAGGAAAAGGACAAGAAAAACTTTATCTTCAATATCACCTACCAAAATCATGGTGGATATGATGATAAAGATGACTTAAAGAAGACCGTCAATTTCAGTTCTATTGGTGGTGGATATGGTCATGCGGAAAACTACTTCTCATTAATGAAGATTTCTGATCAAGACTACAAGAACTTGATTGAATACTTTTCAAAGGTAAAAGAACCTACAATGATTGTGATGTTTGGTGACCACCAACCATCCTTAGGTGCAGATTGTGATAACCTTCTATTCCCACATGCAGGTACACCTGAAAACGACATGACACAATATATTACCCCATTCTCCATTTGGGCAAACTATGATATTCCAGATGAGACAATTGATAAGTTAAGTATTAACTACCTATCTTCACTCATTATGAAGACCGCAAACTACCAAATGACTCCATACCAGGAATTCTTATATGAACTAAAAGATAAGTATCCTGTAATTGGTCTATATGGTTGTTATGACGCAGCTGGTAAATACTACCAATCTGTATATGATATTGATGATGCGGATATCAATACATACCGTTGTCTACAGTACAATAACGTATTTGATTCTGATCGTATCGCATCTCTATTCTATCCAGAAGGAAAAGAGAGTAAATAACTAAAAAAAGAACACAAGTGTTCTTTTTTTAGTTATAGAAACATACGAATAAAACTATTTTCTTCCGTATAAGGTTTCCAACCCTTACCAGGTTCTGAACTCTTCATGAAGTTTGTCCAAGCAGAAACCATTTCATCACTAATCTTATAATCGCGCACTTCCATCTCTCTCCAGCAGCGACTCAACGTACCAAACATGTACCATAACTCCGCAGAGTGGAAAGCACCAGCATCATCTGATGGTAACTTGCGATTGAATAAATATAAGTATGTCGGTTTACCTTGATGTTGATTTCGTAAGTTTGCAAAATCAATCATACTCTGATAGTACTTAGACTTACGCATCGGCTCATTAACACCTAAGCCAAAATCATTACCATTGGCACCTATGATATACGGTATATTCTGAACATCACCACGCTTCACCAGTTCATCCAAAGTATCCTCTAGCACAAAGCCATCCACCACTGGCCCAAACAGCAGGCGATTATCATGTTTGGAAAGCTTCGGTAAAATATCCACTAACTTCTGCGCAGGAATTTGACGTAATGCTTGAATATTTTTCGCACCCACAAGCTTCATAATTTCTTCACCAGTTTCATACGCTTCTTCAACAGTCTTATGTTTGAAGATAGGATTATCTACCCCAGCACCACTTTGTATAATTGCCTTGGCAATCATGCCACGTGTTGTAGGACTAGAAATCAATGTCTGAACACTAATCGCACCAGCACTTTGTCCAAATAGCGTAATGTTATCAGGATCTCCTCCAAAAGCCTCAATATTCTTACGAATCCAACGAATCGCAAATACTTGGTCTAAAATTCCATAGTTGGACACACAATGCGCAGGATCTTCTTCTTTTAGTTGCGGATGCGCAAAGAACCCAAATACACCAACACGATAATTGATTGTTACAAGAATGACATCATTTTGTACAAACGCTTCTCCATCAAATGGAACTTCATTTCCATATCCATGGTCAAAAGCACCACCATGGAGCCAGATTGCGACTGGATATCCATGTTCTGATTTACGGTTTGGTGCCCAGATATTTAAATACAAACAATCCTCACTCATTTCAGGATAAGGATATTGTTCATAGTTATAAAACTCTTTACGATAGAACGGATTCGATGCCTTAGGTTGTGGACAGATTTTACTATATTCCAAAGCATCTCTAACACCCAACCAACGATCAGGCGCCTGAGGTGAGCTAAAACGCAAATTCCCAATTGGAGGTTTCGCATAAGGTACACCCTTAAAAATTAATTTAGATTCCGTCTCTTCACCGCGCAATATACCCTGTTCCACTTTTATTTCAACTGTTTTCATAAAAACCTCCAGTTCGAATTTCCAACGTATTTTTCAACATTATACCATTTCTAATTTTCAAACTAATGAAGAATACATGAAAAAGAGACCCGCTGGCACAGATCTCGATTTCTTTTTTATTTTTTTTGGGAGGGAAAGAAATTTATAATTTCTCTGTCATTTAAGACACTTATAATATACCTAAACCATGTGTGAGATATATGGTGAAATAGTGAAAGTATTGTGAAAGTGTATTTTTCATATCATTTTTCTATATTTTTTATCAAAACTGCTTATTTTATTGTACATTTTAAATATTAATATTGTTTTTATCAATATTTTAGTTTCATTATCTTTGTAATAAATTTTCAGAAAATAGAATAATTATTCAAAAACATAGTTACCTTAAGTATTTTTAAATCCTAGAAAAGAGTTAAATATAACAAACAATGCAAAAAAAGTATAATATTAAATATGGTGGTCTTAATATGCATTCCAAAATGTATCATTCATGATTCCCTATGTCCTCGTAGCTCAGTTGGATAGAGCGACTGCCTCCTAAGCAGTAGGTCGTGCGTTCAAATCGCATCGAGGACGCCATTGTATATGACTCTAAGCCTTTATTTACCAGAGCTTAGAGTTTTTTCTTTTCAGCTTCTCAAACATGATATATAAGATAGTGTCATTATAAAAGGACAGAAAACATACTTTTCTGTCCTTTCACTTTATGGCAAGATTTCTAACCAATATCCATCTGGGTCTTCGATAAAGTAAATACCCATTGCCTCATTTTCAAAACAAATACAACCCATTTCCTTATGCTTCTGATGAGCTGCATCAAAATCATCTGCCTTGAATGCAAGGTGGAATTCACACTCACCTAAATCATATGGCTGTGGATGATCCTTGAGCCAAGTGAGTTCCAATTCAAACTCACCAACCTCACTCTTCAAGTACACAATGATAAAGTCATCACTTGTCTTTCTTCTCACCTCGTGTAAGTCAAGGGCTTCATTGTAGAAACGAATGGATCTTTCTAAATCTGAAACATTCAAATTCTCGTGAATCATTTTAAACTTCATATCTCTTCTCCTCTCGCTGTCTCTGTGTTTCTAATACGCGACTGATACTGTGGGTATTCCGTGATAAAACGCTGAATTACGCTAGGATCTCCCCAGTAGTGGATTGGATAGACAGTATCACAGCCCACATTTTCTAGAAAATATAATAACCCGTCAGCGTAGTGTGCTTCTAGTCTTGGATCAAGTGGAACAAAAGCAACATCAAAATGTCTGCCCTTAATTTTTCCAATCTCCGTGTGATATATAGTGCGAAGTTCTAGATTTTCCTCTTCTGGTTCCCCTTCCCAATACCAATCATTCAAATCGCCACCATGGTAAACAACCCCTTCATCAGTACTCACAATGAAAGCAACGCCACTATCGTTTGAAAGTAGAGTCTCAACTTGAATTCCACCATCAAACTGGTAGCAATTATCAGGTTCAACAAAGCGATGCTTTATCTTCGGCAATCTATTTTCATCACTGATGTCGTTTGCTAGTATGGCTTGATAACGCATCCCCCTCTGATTGAGAAGGTCAAATATCAACGGATTATAGTGATCATTATGAGAATGACTGCAAAACACAATTACATCCTTCTTCTTATCGAGAGGTGGTAGTTCTCCCTTGTAGTAATCAAAAATATAATAGCAATCTTTGAGTTCAACCAATATACCACTATGGTTTAAGTATGTTACTTTCATGGTATCACCTCCTTAGAATTAACCTACTAATTTTCCTATATTACCTAAAATCAATAGATTAATTTGTATATTAAATATTTTATCCTTTTATTAAACTTATGAATCATATTTTCTATTTTTACCGTACCAATAATTGATAACCATTACATAATCCTAGATATTTTAATTATTTCAGCTTCTCAGTAATATCGTTTACGGTTACTGCTTCTTTGTTACTTACAATTTCTAACCTGCAATCATCACTTTTATTACTGCCAAAGTAATTTCTTGCATATTTTATTGCAACATCAATCTGATCTATACTTTCTAATTCATATATCACTTCAAAAGCCTCATCAAACCAGTTCATATCAAAAATAGATGGATTATCATCTCTAAGCTCTACTTCAAATAAATGAATCTTATCTCTTTCTTCTTGATCTGCCTCTCCCCAATCTTCTTTAAATAAACGTTTACTACTTTCAATTGAATCAAAGAAGTAATTACTTTCAATACGATTTGGAAGTCCAGGAAATTCATTCTGTCGTACATATTCAAATAATCCTTCAGTTGCCCATTTTACAGAATAAGTATCCATATTCTTCATATTAAACTTTCCTAATACAGCCCGCATGTATTGACCAGACAAACAAAGATTAAAAAAATATTCCTTGTTTTGTTTCAATGCTATAACAAACGGTCTTACAAGTTCTATATTCTTTTTGTAATCGTTGATTAGTCTAGTTCCAACTTGAGCAGTATCACTAGAATGATAAACTTTCATTTCCCTTCTCCTTCATTTATATAGTCTTTTTGATTCATGATTCCTCAAAGATAAATGCTTGTGCAAACTCTTTATAACCGATTGATTTAGATACTTGAATCGATGCAATATTATCTAATGCACATTCCCATTGAGGAACAATTCCAGATTGAATATGGTGATGTGTTGCTAGGGCTGCACATAATTTTGCATAGCCTTTTCTTCTATACTCTGGTAAAGTTACTATTCCTGTATGTTGAATATATCCCTCCATATATGGCATATCTGGAGCATCACATAACGCTACAAGTTCATCATCAATGATATATCCAAAGAAAAAGCCTTTATCCACTCTTCCTTCAAAATAGACTTTGAGCCAACCTATTTCAGAAACTGATGGATATGCTTTTTTAAAAAAATTCTCAAATAGCGGATAATCATCTCTTTTCAGCATTCTTGCATCTTTATAATCAAAAACACGCTCCTCTACAAACTCCATTAATTGATATGTTCTCAAAGGATATGACTGGTTGATTGTGTCAATCAATTCCTTAACATCTGTAAGTTGTGTAAGTTCATTAAAATAAGATTGGTATTTAGGTGCATAAGCCACGATACAAGCATCCTCTTTACACAAGATATATATCGAATATTTGCATCCAAATCCCTTTAATATATTGCTTCTTTCATCGGTACAAATAAACTGTATACCATGTTCAAAATTACTTACATCTGCTACACAGAAGCAAGAATAATAATCATTGGTTATTTTTTTAATTTCTCTAGCATCTATTTTCATATAATCCTATCCATTAATATGACCATTAAAAATAACTGTATACTATAAAATCTATATAAAATATTATAGATTGCAAAATATGTTCTAAAGAACAAATAGCAACCAATGTTAAATACAAAAATACTATTTCAATTTCTATTTTTACCACTTTATAAGTTCAAAAATTTATTTGTTAAAAGTAATAGAATAAATATTATTATCTTGATATTTAATTTCAAAATAACTGGTCGGCTCAATTTTCCCATTCAGAATCACATCATTATTAAAAGTAATTTTTCTGCTTTTCTCCGCAGCATTGGTTATTATAATTTTACAATAATTCAACAGATATGCACAGATAGCCGTAGCATGTGAAATAACCAAAATCTTATCACCCTCATTTATGTCATTCAAAATTTTATCGATAGTAATTTTCATCCGTTTTTTTACTTGATTTAAAGATTCCCCATTTTTATTGGCATAATCAAAATCTAAATATTGTTTTAGCCAAAAATCCTCATAAGCTTCCCCGATAATTCGTTCATGCAAATCATATAAAATCTCAATATTATTACTTATTTGCTTTGCAGTTTCTACTGCTCTAGTATATGGAGATGTATAGCAATAATCTATATTTGAAAATATTGCACGCTTAGATTCTGCAAGTTTCAAACCATCAGTCGAAAGAGGGATTAATGCTGTTTCTAGGTTAATCTTTTCAGGAATTGAGTGTCTCATTAAATATATTGTTTTCATTTTATCCTAGTCTTTTATATATACTAATCATGATTTTTCTGTATTTAGATTGCTAATGCGTGAGAAACATTCACATAAATCACTTGATCGAGTTTTAGATTATTGATGATACTTATTAAAATGATCGATAAAAATAGTTAGGAATACGAGAACTGATTTGTTATCATCATCTTCGCAAACTACACCGTATCTCTTAGATTTATAAGTTGTATTTATAACAGATCCAATTGTTTTTCCAGAAGCTGTATCAATAATTCTATATTTCCCTAAATTGAAATCACCCATTGCTATCCAAGAATTAAAATTTGTCTTATAAACTCTTTTATTCCCTTCTGTCGCAATGATGATATCCCCGAAAGAATGACCTAGATTAAATGAATATTTTACATATTCTTTCTTACTGAAGAGCGCTTTATCTTCAATTACCTTCTTCTGAATACTACCGATCTTTCCCTTTGATACTTCGTAAAAAGCCAAAGTATATCCATCTTTATTTTTAGTTAATAAAGTACTATATAGTTCCTCTTTCTTTTTTGAATAAACTCTATAAATACCTTCCCCAATTTCCCTATCACAATCCACGAATAAACAATATTCGTTTTCCTTTGCCATTTTACTTAATTGTGATTTATTAGTATTTTCTTCGATTACACTTAAAGCTCCCCCAATAACAGACAATCCCGTACCAACTGTTGCACCAACGATTGCTTCCTTCATTGCGCCCTTTAAAGCATCTTTAAATATCCCCATGATATCCCCTTTAGTTAACTGTATCTATATTCTAAATCTTATTAAAAATATCCCATTTTTTCAACTTACCATTACACAACCTAGTATTGTTAAGAAGCACTACGCAATTATCCTTTCATCCATTTTGGAATTCTTCTTTATTTTCACACGAAATCACATAGTATTTTATTAGCACTCTATATGCGAATGTGCTAAAATCTTTTTATCCGAAAGGAGTTTTATAAATATGAATGATAACAAGAAGAAAAAACCTCTTGTGTACTACTATGCATTTGTCGCAATTGTATTAGTATTACTCAACTTGGTTTTACGACCTGTTCTTCAGCAGGCACAAATTGAAGAAGTTCCTTATAGTACATTTATTCAACAAACCACCGATGACAAAATTGATGAGGTGACAATTGAGTCTTCTCAGATTGTATATAAGCTCAAAGATGGTGATACAGTATACTCTACTGTAAAAGTAAATGACCCTGATTTAGTTGACCGTCTCGAAACTCATGATGTGAAATTTTCTGGTACACGTGTACAACAGGGTTCTCTATTTATGAACATCTTCTTTGGTTGGATTCTTCCAATCATCATTGCGGTAATGTTAATGCGCTATGTTAACCGCACAATGCAAGGCGGAAAGGATTCTCCACTTGGAGGTGGCGGTCTAGGTGGTATGTTTAACCTAGGTAAGTCAAATGCTCGTGTATACGATAAAGATAAAACAACGATTCGTTTCCACGATGTTGCTGGTGAAGATGAAGCCAAAGAGAATCTGCAGGAAATTGTAAACTACCTACATGATCCAAATCAGTTTAAATCCATTGGTGCAACTATGCCAAAGGGTATTCTCTTAGTTGGTCCTCCAGGAACAGGTAAGACCATGCTTGCAAAGGCAGTTGCGGGTGAATCAAACGTACCATTCTTCTCTATCTCAGGTTCAGAGTTTGTAGAGATGTTCGTAGGTATGGGTGCTTCCAAAGTTCGTAGCTTATTCAAGGACGCAAAAGAAAAAGCACCATGTATTGTATTCATCGATGAAATCGATGCGATTGGTGGTAAACGTAATGCAGGTAACTTTGGTGGTAATGATGAACGCGAACAAACATTAAACCAATTACTTACAGAAATGGATGGATTTGAAGGCAATAATGGTATTGTCGTACTAGCAGCTACAAACCGTCCTGAAAATCTAGACCCTGCTCTACTACGTCCAGGAAGATTTGACCGTCGTGTACCAGTTGAGTTACCTGATCTTCAAGGTCGTGAAGATATCTTAAAGGTACACGCAAAGAAAGTTAAGACAGAGCCAGGTATTGATTATAACGTAGTTGCACGCATGGCTTCTGGTGCTTCTGGTGCAGAACTTGCGAACATCATTAATGAAGCAGCTCTACGTGCAGTACGTGAAAAGAGAAATGCAGTAAGTCAGAAAGACTTAGAAGAAAGTATTGAAGTTGTTATTGCAGGATACCAAAAGAAGAATGCAATTTTAACAGACAAAGAAAAACTAGTTGTTGCATATCACGAAGTAGGACATGCATTAGTTGCGGCATTACAAACACATAGTGCACCTGTACAGAAGATTACAATCATCCCACGTACAAGTGGTGCCCTCGGTTATACAATGCAGGTAGAAGAAGGTAACCATCCTCTTTACACAAAGTCTGAATTAGAAAACCGTATTGCGACACTTACAGGTGGTCGTGCAGCAGAAGAAGTTGAATTTGGACAAGTTACTACAGGTGCTTCCAACGATATCGAACAAGCAACAAAGATTGCTCGTGCTATGATTACACGTTATGGTATGAGTGATGAATTCGATATGGTCGCAATGGAAACTGTAAATAACAAATACCTTGGTGGTGATGCATCACTTGCATGTTCAGATGGTACAGCTTCAACAATCGATCAAAAGGTTGTAGCTCTTGTGAAACAACAACACGAAAAAGCAAAACAACTATTAACGGAACATAAAGCCGATCTTGATCGAATTGCACAGTTCTTATATCAAAAAGAAACAATTACTGGCGAAGAATTCATGGCGATTCTTGAAAAGAAAGAAGACTTTGAATTACCAGTAGCACAATAGCCTTCACATTCGTGAAGGTTTTTCTTTTTGCCAAAAGAAAAAACCGGTATTCACCGGTTAAAAGTTTCTCGCTTCAATGTCCATCACCATATTAACTCTACGTTCATGGCGGCCACCTTCAAATTCAGTATTCATGAATTCATCTACAAGCATCTTCGCTGTTTCAATTCCAATGACTCTTGAACCAAAAGCGATAACATTTGCGTTATTATGTAATCTTGAATATCTAGCACTATATGTTTCAGAACAGATACATGCACGAATACCTTTTACTTTATTACATGCAATACCGATTCCAACACCAGTTCCACAGATTGCAATACCACGTTCTACTTCGCCATTTGCAACAGCCATTGATACCTTTTCACCCCAGATAGGATAATCTGTGCTTTCAGATAAATCTGTACCGTAGTTAATAACCTCATGACCTTGTGATTCAAGATATGCAACAAGTTCCTTCTTCATCTCTACGGATGCGTGATCATTTGCAATACCGATTCTCATGCGGCTACCTCCTTTTTCAAATCTGAATGATTCTGTCTATGCCATAACAAGAATGCCCCTGCTAAGAATACAAAGATAGAAATAAACTGCGATGTGGAGAATATCCAAATCTGTCCACGGATTAAATCACCACGTAAGAACTCTACTAAGAATCTACCTAATCCATAAAGAACTAAATACCATGCTGCTGTATCTTCTGGATGCTTGCCCTTTAATAAGTTTCTTAGTAAAAAAGCAAAGATTAAGAAGTTACCTGCAGAAGAAATTAACTCTGTAGGAATAACCTTGATACCAGCACCAGGTCCCAAGGACTCTGCCGGGAATTCTACACCATACCAGGCTGTCGTTCGAATACCATAGCAGCATCCCGCAAAGAAACATCCAATACGTCCAAAGCCTTGACCAAGTGAAACCGCAGGCATTAATACGTTTGCATACTTCATGAAGTCCCACTTCTTCCACTTACAGTAGATCCACGCCGCAATAATACCAGCGATGATACCACCATAAACTACAAATCCTTCATTACTCAAAATTACAACAGGATTTTTCAAGAATGTATCCCACACCGTCGCAATATAGAGTAACTTCGCTCCAATAAATCCAAAGATGATGATAAAGAAAATCATTCCATCAATCTTTTCATATTCTAGTCCATGTTTTTTTGCTAGACGTTCTGATAACCAGAACGCAAACAAAATGCCAACTGCAATCATGAATCCATATCCATGTACAGTTATAGGACCAATTTTAAACCAATCATTAAACATTAAAAACTTCCTCCATGTATCTATTTTAAGTGATTATATCGAAAATGAGAAGTCAGGCTATTCCGACTTCTCTTCTTCACTAGTTTCTTTTTCGGTTTCTACTACTCTTTCTTCTTCAACTTCCGCATCAACAATCTTTCCATTTACTTCAAAACTCTTCAAGAACTTATGGAATTTATCTGCAATAAATAAGACTACGAAGATATCAGATACTCCACAGTAAACTAAGCTTACCCCAATTACAACAAACAAGATTTTTTGCAGTTCTGCTCCAGTCAAAACAAACATAACAACAAAACCAAGTACGATAGAAACAGCTGCTAATACAATGTACGTTGCGTATTGGGATGAACCTATTCGTTTCGCAACGACTGCATTCTGTAACTTATCAAAACCATCCGCAATGATAACCAGTCCAAGTAGGATTGGAATAATATCCAGTAAGATCTGTTGTTTAAAGATAATGATAAGACCACCTAAGATTGCCATAATGCCAATCGAGAATTCATTACGACGCAAGCTTTCTTTTACATTGATAACAAAGTATGTTGTAAGAGAAACAATACCGTATACAACTAATGCAATACCTAACACATACGCAATGAGATCTCTACTACTTTCTGGATAAACGATTAATAATAAACCTGCAAGAATATATCCAATTCCAACTAATATAGATCTCCATTTAATTTGTTTTAACATAGTAACTCCTTTTCCATAGAACTATAGTATCACCAAAATCATAAAAGAAATCATTGGAAACACATCTTACTAAAAAATTCTTTATATTTTTCAGTATTTGAACTTATATTTTCTTTGTCAGAATCAATCCATCATCCTTAACAAAAATAGGATTATTATCTACTAAAGGATTTTCATTTGTAACAATTGTATACTCACATATGTCATCACCATTAGAACATGTTTTTGATCGTATTAGGTATAGTTGCAATGCTTGTATCATCTGATGATCCATATTACAAAAATATGGCAAAATCTCCATCATTCCATGTTTCTCGCAATAATCTTTAATTGGGCATCCTCTTAGTACGAAGTGAACACCATCATCGATATCATGTTGTACTTCCATGCCCCATGTATTATGCCAATCTTTGTGTAGATGTGGTTCTAGTTTTTTCTGATATTTATCTAACGATTTAATGATAAGTTTTCGTATAAACTTTCTTTCGAGCAAAAACTTACCTGGAATTTTGCGAAGAGTATTCAAACCATCTTCCATAACATCATGAATTACAGTATCTATCTCTTCCTTTGTTAAGTTTCTTCCTACGACATCATAGAGAGCAATTATCCACGCTACTTCATAGAGATTATGACTCATTGAATTTGCTTCACCACCAATATCTGGTGCTTCATCCAAGATTTGATTATATCTTTCTTCTATCTTTTGCCAATAAGGTTCTACCTTATCTACACCATATCTTTTTGCAAGTAAATTTTGACATGCAGATTTCATTCGCTTTTGATACTTTCTTGTAATTGTTGCCTTTTCTTTCTGACTTAGCATTCTTATCACTATTCCTTTCGGTTATACTTATAGTCAAAAACACACATAACAACTTCATTATTAGTTCAAAATTTAATCTAACTTCAGTTTTAGATTAGCATAGTTCACTATAACTAACAATGTGATTCACAATATTCAAATTTTTTCCACATAGTCATAATAAAAACGACTCTAAGGCCGTTTTTATCTTTTAGTGGAGCTGAGGAGAGTCGAACTCCTGTCCAAGAATAGTTCCACATTTGCGCATCTACAGTTTATCTCACTGTAAAGTAAGACAATAACCACGACAGTGAGCGAACAAGTTATTGAATTTACCTGTAAATTGTCGGGTTCCCCCTACAGGCATTGGGTTCACCGTATCCATTTATTTACGCAATCAATACAGAATGGCTAAAGCATTGATTGGGTTGCTGCAACGCATCTAGCGTTCTTAGGCAGCAAAAGCAAAACTATTTGTTCTATTTGCGTTTAAATTTATTTAGTGATTAGGTCACCACTCCACTGCCGCACAAATCAAACATAAACCTGTCGAAACCATGACAGCCCCATTCGTTATTTGTAACGCAATTGGAATATATCACGCTACAAGGTTCATTGCAAGTATCTTGCCAAAAATGAAACTAGAGGTTTAAAAACAAAATCCCTATTTTGGGATTTTGTTTTTAGTTAATGTAATTTTAATGCCTTCTCCATCGCACGTTTTGCATCACGTAATTTTTCTGTTTCACGTTTGTCATACAGATCTTTACCCTTCGCAAGTGCAATTTCAAGTTTGGCTCTTCCATCCTTTAAGTACATGCGTACAGGAATTAGAGTATAACCTTTTAGCTTTACTTTTTGGTGTAAACGGAATATTTCTAACTTGTGTAATAATAGCTTTCGATCACGTGTTTCATCAACATTAAAGATATTTCCATACTTGTATGGAGAGATATGCATTCCTTTGATCCAAGCTTCTCCACGATAAATAGAAATATAGGAATCTTGGAATTGAATCTTTCCCTGTCTAACTGATTTTATCTCTGTGCCCGTCAACACAATACCACACTCGAACTTCTCCTCAAGGAAATAGTCGTGTGAAGCACGTCTATTTAGGGCTACTGTTTTTTCATGCGTCTTTTCTGCCATGCGTCATCTTCCTTCCGGTTGATTTTCCTTTAAAGAAAGGTTTCTTATCACCTTGTTTTGCACGCGATGTTTTAGATCCATCAAATTTTCCACGTTTATCAGATGAGAAAGATTTTCTATCCTTTTTATCTCCAAATTTCTTGTCTCCAAACTTCTTATCACCGAATTTTTTATCAGAGAACTTTCTATCGGAGAATTTCTTATCACCAAATTTTCTATCTTCTCGTGGCTTGCGTGTTGAATTAGATCCTCGATCATTAGAGAAACGATCACGTCCAGATGCAAATCTAGATGGTTTCTTTGCAATTTCAAAGTCGACTGTTCCAGCTTCCTTACTAGCACCAATAACCTTTACGTTGATTGGCATACCGATACGATATGTCTTCTTACGTCTTTGACCTACAAGTTCAAAACGATCCTTATTAAACTCATAATAGTCATCATCTAAGTCCGCAACACGAATCATACCTTCTACAGTATTCTCTAGTTTTACATACATTCCAAAGTTCGTGATACTTGAAATAATACCAGAGTAAGTCTTACCAATTCTTTCATGCATGTATTCAGCAATCTTCATATCTTCACATGCGTATTCCGCATCTTGACTGTTTCTTTCACGAATGCTTGCATGTTCAGCTTGTTCTTTGCATTTTTCTAGATCAATTGCACGTTGCTCTAAGCTATCATTTGCTTGGAAACAATACTTGCGTAACATGCGATGTACAATCAAGTCTGGGTAACGACGAATTGGTGATGTGAAGTGTAGATACTCATCTTCTGCAAGACCAAAGTGTCCTACGCAAGAAGCATCATATCTTGCCTTCTGCATGCATCTTAGTAACATAGTACTTAATACTGGATATTCTGGAATATCGTGCACTGATGCTAAGTATCTCTGCAATTCATTTGGATAAATTGCTGTTTTACCTAATACCAGTTTATGTCCCATACCTTCCGAGATACGAACGAATTCTTTCATCTTCTTTGCAGTTGGAGACTCATGAATACGATAGATAGATGGTACATCTAACCACTTCATATAGTTAGCCACGGACACATTGGCTGCGATCATACAGTCTTCAATGATTCTTTCCGCATGACCACTTATGCGTGCATGTACATCAATCGGATAACCATTCTCATCAACTTCTACAACTGTTTCTGTACCATCAAAGTCAATAGCACCCTTCGCCGTACGACTTGCACGAATTGCATCAGCACAATCTCTTAAATCAAAGAATAGATTTCCTAAATGCTTATATTCATCCTGAAGTTTTTCATCGCCATCAAGAATTTTGTTTACATTTGCGTATGTCATACGTTCTGTAGAACGAATCACACTTGGATAAATCGAGTACTCATCAATCTTGCCACTGTGATTTACATTCATCTGACAAGTAATTGTTAATCTTTCTACATATGGATTTAAGGAACAGATACCATTACTCAATTCGTGTGGTAACATTGGTACAACTCTATCTGTTACGTATGTTGAACAACCACGTGCAAGAGCTTCTTTATCTAAAGCACTATTCTCTGTTACATAATGGGATACATCTGCGATAGATACTTTTAATACCCAACCGTTTTCAACAGGAGTTACACTAACGGCATCATCAAAATCCTTAGAATCATCACCATCAATTGTAACGGTTGTTTCATTAGTTAAATCAACACGCTCTTTCTTTTCACTTTCCTGAATTTCCTGGGGAATTGTTTTAACCTCTTCCATAACAGCTTCAGGGAATTGTGGATCAATATCATGATCTAAAAGAATCGCGAGAATATCCACTCCTGGATCATCCTTATAACCAATGACACGTTCAACATATAAAACAATTGCAGCGCCATACTTCTGTATACGACAAAGAACCTTCATTCCCTCGACAGGAAGAAAATTCTGATCATATTTTACAGTTAATAGCTTATCCTGTAACTTTTCATCATCAGGAATAAACTTTAGTCTCTTACCACGTTGTAAGAAAGTGCCAATCATAAAATCCTTAGCACGTTCAATAACTCTTAAAACCTGGCCATATGTTTCCCAAGGCTTGCAGCGGACAAGTACAGTATCTCCATCTAATGCAGTATTTTGATCAGTAGGATCAATCTTAATCGATTCTCTATCCTCACGGTCTACAAAACCTAATCCTGAACGATTGATAGAAATTCTACCAGTTACTACACCAGCCTGTTTTTGTGTTAAATATTGGTTGTCATCTGCTCTAAATAGCAATAATTCTTTTTCTAATTCAGATAATGCTTGGCTTACTTTTACGAAGTCTGATGAAGAAGTCATTCCAAGTGCACTTAAAATATCGTCCACTTTACGATTCTTCTTAGGATGATTTTCAATGTATTCTAATAGTCTTTGTTTTAAATTTTCCATAATTCTTCTTTCTGTTATAGCTTATTCTAAGCAATATCTGATAATAACCAATGTCTCTTCGTAAGAAAAAACCGGCTTTCACCGGTTACTTAATCACTCTTATCGCGATAACTAAAGCAAAAAATGCAATTCCAAGTACCAACGTTAGATTAGAAATGACCTTTTCAGATCCTCTTTCCTTTGTGTTGGCAAATAGATTTAAACCGCCATTTCCAGTGAATGCACTAGAAATACCGTCAGATTTTCCACCCTGTAATAGTGATAAAATAATCAGCAAAGCCGATACAATCATTAATATAGCGTTAAGCATCTAAAAAGCTCCTTTCGCTTGCCCCAGTATTATACCATCGCTTTATATTGATGTCCAATACCACTTTACTTCTTATCAGAATCCTCTTCTTCTGATTTGGAATCTTCATCATTTACAGCCTCATCACCCTTAACAGGCTCTTCTGCTACTACCGCCTTTTCTTCCTTGATAATTTCTTCAGGTTTTGATTCTTCTTTATCAACTGGTTGCTCATCTTTAACAGACTGCTCTTCCACTATAACGGTTTCTTCCTTTATAGACTCTTCAGGTTTTGTAGTTTCTTTTTGTTGTACAGGCTGTGGTTCTGCTACTTTCTTTACTTCATGACGTTTAATATAGACAACACCAAGTGTAATGATTGCAACTAAATATAATAGATATCCAACACCGACACCCTGACGGAACGCAGAGATTGGATTCCAAAGGATAAATGTAATAAGCACTATAAGAATAGATCTTTCTAACTTCTGCGCATCTTTTACAAGTACTCCTTGAATCATAAATACACTAAGAGCTATTGTCGCTGATGCAATAAATGGTCTTGTACCAAATGCAGGCACTGCAATACGTCCATTACTCCAAAATCTCAAGAATAGTGAAAGAATTAACGCAACACTCGCTCCTGTTACAACCTTATCTAGTTTATATGCAGTCTGTAACTTTGCAATTAAACTACCTTCAATACATGGTGTCGTATCAAATTGATCCTTTTTGAAAAATCTTAAATATACATATATTAGTAAGATAACCAAGCTAATATCGGCTAGAATGCGAATCACATTGACTGTACCTAATAAATAAGAATATCCAGATCTAGGGATTGAGAAATTAACAATACCAAATGATAACCATGAATATAGGTTCTCTACCACACCAGCACCAAAATCTAACAACGATTCTGTCTTTTGTAAATCTTCAATTTGCTTTTCAATGTGTCCAATTAAACTAAATAGCCATAATAAGTTAACAACTCTAAGTGTAATAAATACTTTTTCATTTTTCTTTAATGTAAACACTATTTCAATGACTGATGAAATTAAAAATAGTGTTGCCATACTAGCCATTGCGTATAGATTTAGTTTTCCAAAGCTTGGCAATACTGCAATCTTAAAGAATGAAGCAAGAATGATTGCCAACTGGCTGCATAATAACGCAAGGAATACTTTATTAATCAGAGTCTTCTCTTTTGTCAAATTACGAATGAAGTTTTCCATAATATCTCCCTTTTATATTCATTAAAACCACTATAAAGCTATGAATAATTCACCTTAACTTTACAGTGGTTTTATTATACATCATTGTTGATTATAAGAAAATTAATACATTATAAATTATTCAAACTCATATCATATATGAATACATGCATGCATATTAGAATTGCGGGAAGAAAATTCGCAGCAACCTTGTAAAGTCAGGTAAATCACTCTTTCCATCTCTAATATTCAATGCCAGTTGAACGCTATCAGTGATAATACCATCTACATCTGATACCATAAATCGTATGATTGATCCAAAGGAATTTGCAGTCCATACATCCACTTTCTTTCCTGCTTCATGTAGGTTATCAATCCTTTTTGACGTTGCTAATTCTTCTTCCAGCCCAACCGCATCCACTTCCATCGTCTCTATTTCTCCATAGGCAATAAAGCATAGATACTCTGTTTCTACATCAGGATAGGTACTCTCAACTTGTGTAATCAAGTTTGCATTCAAACTGATAATACGTACTTGATTAACCATATCTCTTTCTACAAGCATTTGATAGACATCATTTGCCATCTGCATACCCGCACTCTTTCCCTTTAATTCAATGTAGAGTTTAATTTCATCTTTTGCAGTATTTAGTATCTCTTCTAAGGTTGCGATTCTCACCTGATGCCCATCAGGGGCTGTAATTCTGAGTTTTTTTATCTCCTCTAGCGTGAGCTCCTGTATTGTACGCGGATCATTACATAAGCGTTTTAGCGTATTATCATGGAAGATAACATAATGACCATCTGCAGTTCTTTGAACATCTATTTCGGATGCAGAGGCACCAGCCTCTATTGCAGCACGAATTGACTCTACTGTGTTTTCTGTCGATAAATCTCCCCCACCGCGATGTGCAATTACTTCTGTTGCATATTCCTTTGGGAATAAGTCATCAAAAATTCTCGCACCAACATAGCCTAATACAAGTGATACCAAGAGACTTATCGTTATAACAAAGCGGAAACTCTTTTGGAAAAGAACTGGAGTTGTAAACTTTTCTTCTTGATAACCCGCAAGTGTACATTCATCATAGACACGAGTGATACACATTGCTTGTGCCTGAATAAATATCATTGTAAATAAGAAGATAAAAATCAGACCCATAATCACTACCATAATAATTAGATAGTGATACCAGAATTTCGCTTGCATAAACCAATGTGATACATAGTACGGAATAACAATAATACTTACTACCCCTACTACAAGTATCAATAAGAACATTCCAAAGAATTTTAAGTACGACAAAACAATTCTCTTCCAATTCTTGAAAAATAAACTTCGGGATTCATGCATGGATGTAGCTAGTGAATAATTATCAAAAAGAACTCCATGGAAAGTAAATACATGAATAATGCCAACAAAGTCTAAAAGTAATACTAAAATAACATATGCAAGCATATATACGTGGTTTGATCGTATGACAGAATAAATAAACTGTGGTACTGCATGTTTTGTTAGATGCAAACCTATCATTGCGGTATTCAGTGGAATAATAACTGCAAAATACATTCCAACTAGACAACCCCTAAAGTTAATGAACTTTCGAGATATACGCACTGCAGTAGAGATGATTTCCTTCATCTTTTTCTTTTGATTATATAGAATATTACGACTTAATAAAATCAGTATGATAATATCAAGTGCCATATATATCGTAAATAATATTGATAAAGCAATTAAAACAGCCCAGCCATACCAGCTACGTAGTAATGATGGAAGTTCCCCACTACTTACAGAGTAGATACCCGTTAGGTTCATGATAGAACCAAGAATTCCTTCCACAAAGGAAACCATCATAAAAAGAATGATTTTTGCAGGAATCTGATAATACAAAATTTCTGGTAACCCATGCCAATAATAGCGTAATGAAAATACTCTATCTTGTACCGGTAACTTCTTGGTTGTTTTCATACATATTATTTAACCACATAATTACACCATTCGCACATGGATTATCCATCATAAAAGGAAGTATCCATAGACACTTCCTAATTTAAATCATTTCGTTCTTTATTGTTCACAAGCTAAATCAAATAGAACGTTTGCGTAAATTGCACAAGCAAGAATCATCGTTTCAATTTCAAATCCTTCATCTGCTTCATGTTCTGCACCTACCCATGACGCATATTCACGCGTTGGGAAAATAGGTCCAAATGCCGCAAAGTTATCAAAACTACGAGCATATGTGCCACCACCAATACGTAGAGGAGGTGTATAAGTATCACCACTAAATGCACGATAGTGCTTCAAGCAAGTTTGAATCAGTTCACTATTAGGATCATTTAATAACCACTTAGAATCATCTACAAGTTCAGTTTCAATATGTAATACTTCCTTGATGATATCTGCACTTCTCTTTAGTAAATCACTACCTTCACATTCATTTGGATAGCGATAATCTAATGCAAAGTACACCTGACCATCTTCAATATTTGCCTTACCCATATTGAAAGTTAAAGGCCCCATATATGCTCCATCATATGCAACCTTTAATCCAACACCATATGGATCCTTAAATAACTTCACAGCATTTAAGCTGAATTCATCGTTATAGCAACTACCAATAAATTCAAACATCTTCACAGCCGCATTTACACCCATATAAGGACGAGATGCATGGAATGGCTTACCATCGATATGATAATGTGATCCAGCTTCATCTTCATGGCATTCACCAGTTAGTTCATTTGCAAGTAAGAACTTCTCAAAGTATTCCTTTTCAAGTGGCTTATTTACGATTACATCCGCTTTACTGATAACTACATTAAATGCAGTACCAGACTTCATATATTTGATACAGGAATCAATCTTACCTTTTGCAGCAAAGTCTAAAATACCCTTTTCTGCATAGATACATGGGAAGTCTGCATCTGGTACAATACCCATAATTGGATTCTTACGTACTTTCTTATAGTAAAGAATACCAGCAGATGTGTTTTCTTCATCTGTACCCAAAATCATTTGAATATTATGTTTTAACTTATATCCCTTGTCCTTTAGAATCTTCATCGCATAATAAGCCGCAATTGCAGGACCCTTATCATCACAAGTACCTCTACCCATGATATAGCCATCTTTAATTTCTCCACCAAGTGGATCAAATGTCCAGCCATCACCGATAGGCACAACATCCAAATGACCAAGTACACCAACAGATTCTTCTAAATCACCATACTGAATTACACCAGCATAACCATCTACATTCTCTACTTTAAAACCATCGCGTTTGCCAATCTCTAATGCTTTGTCTAAACACTTTGCAATGTTTGGTCCAAAAGGTGCTTCTTTTGTCGCAGCAGCGTCATCACGTACGGATTCAATCTTTACAAGCTCACGTAAATCTTCAATCATATTATCTTGATACGCACGTGCTTCATCAATAAATTTCATCTTTGAAATCCTCCTACTTTAATAGTATCATTCAATTCATTTTTTAAGGGAAGCTATCCGATAAATTATTTGTATTTTTTTGGGATTCAACACGAATTATTTGGCTCGTCTTGACAAGTACTTGCGTGTAAGATTACTATTTTCTATATTTTTAGGAGGTCTACAACATGAAACAACAGCGAATGAATCTTCTCTTACGTATATTATTTATCATTTTAATCATTGCGATATCTGGTGCTGCAGTTCTTCAAATCTTCGCACCAGAATATATGGGTAGCCATGCGGCATATGGTATCTCAACAGGATGGCAAAGAGAAATTGGTTTTTGGAATATAGCAGTCCTTGTAATATTAATTACTGCCTATCGTCATTATAATTGGATCTATTTACAATCCATTCTACTCGCTTTGATTCTTGGTGGTATTGGGATTGGTACAAATCACTTCATCCATTACTTACAAATGCACGAAACTGTTAATCTAGTAGGAGCTATCGAAAACTATCTACTCGTGATTGGTTGGATGATTGGATGGAGTATTGAAAAAAACAAACAACTATAATAAAACGCTATTAATTACTTGGAGATAGGCTACCTTTAAAATGAAAAAAACCCTCAGTTTTTAACTTTTTGCTAAGAAAGAAACAAACCAGAGAGAAAGCCATAAATGACTACTGATTATATTATCATATTTAATGTGAATTTATACCAATATTAAGTTCATAGTCTATCCAAAAAAATATTTATTCATAAAAAAAGTTCACATATGAGTGAACTTTTTCAAATCATTCTTATTTTGAAGAAAGAGCCTTAACGTTGTAGAAAGCCTGTCTTCCACGGTATTCTGCAACTTCACCTAATTCTTCTTCGATTCTCATCAACTGGTTGTACTTAGCGATACGGTCTGTACGGCTCATAGAACCTGTCTTGATCTGGCCAGCGTTTGTAGCAACTACTAAGTCAGCGATTGTTGAATCTTCAGATTCACCTGAACGGTGAGATACAACTGCTGTGTACTTAGCTTCCTTAGCCATTTCGATAGAATCTAATGTTTCTGTTAATGTACCAATCTGGTTAACCTTGATTAATACAGCGTTAGCTGCCTTTAATTCAATACCCTTCTTGATATATGTTGTGTTTGTAACGAAGAGGTCATCACCAACAAGCTGAACCTTTTCGCCTAAACGTTCTGTTAACTTAACCCAACCATCCCAGTCGTTTTCAGCTAAGCCGTCTTCGATTGAGATTAATGGATACTTCTCTACCCATGAAGCTAACATGTCGATCATCTGTTCAGATGTCTTATCACCTTCACCAGAACGTGTTAATTCATAAACACCCTTTTCAGCGTTATAGAATTCAGAAGCAGCTAAGTCCATAGCGAAGCAGATTTCTTCACCTAACTTGTAGCCAGCCTTCTCAACAGCTTCAACCATTAAAGCTAATGGACCTTCGTTACCTAATGTCTCTAATGGACCGTTGTTTCCAGGTACGCATGATGGAGCATATCCACCTTCATCACCCACAGCTGTGTTGTACTTGTAGGACTTTAATACCTTCTTTAAGTTGTGGAATACTTCAGAACCCATACGAACTGCTTCGTGTAAGTTCTTAGCACCTACAGGCATAATCATGTATTCTTGGCAGTCTGCAGAAGAATCAGCATGCTTACCACCATTTAATACGTTCATCATTGGGATTGGTAATACCTTAGCGTTTGCACCACCAATATATTTGTATAATGGTAAGCCACAAGCATCGGCAGCAGCACGAGCAGCAGCTAATGAAACAGCCAATGTAGCATTTGCACCAAGGTTGCTCTTGAATGGTGTTCCATCAAGATCAAGCATTGTCTTATCAATTAAGTTCTGGTCAAATACATTTAAACCGATAACTTTTGGAGCAATCTTTTCATTTACGTTAGCAACAGCCTTTAATGTACCTGTTCCTAAGAAACGGCTCTTGTCACCGTCACGAAGCTCTAAAGCTTCACGTTCACCTGTAGAAGCACCTGATGGAACGATAGCACGTCCCCAAGCACCTGACTCAGTTGTAACTTCACATTCTACTGTTGGATTTCCACGGGAGTCTAAGACTTCACGTGCATGCACTTCAGCAATTGGATCAATAAAATTAGGCATCTAAATTTTCCTCCTATGATAACCTAAAACATATTCTCTCAGCTAAGCTGAGTAAGAACCTATTTTGTAGCGTCAATAATTTCCTTGAAGGATTCAACCTTTAAGGATGCACCACCGATTAACGCACCATCGATGTCTTCGCAAGCCATATATTCCTTGATGTTTGTTGGCTTAACAGATCCACCGTATTGAATACGAACTGCTTGAGCAGTTGCTTCATCATATAAGCCCTTCACTGTTTCACGAACTAGCTTGCAGCAAGCTTCAGCTGTATTTACATCAGCACTCTTACCTGTTCCGATAGCCCAGATTGGTTCGTAAGCGATAACCATCTTGGATACTTCTTCAGCTGTTAATCCAGCTAAAGAACCAGCTAACTGAGACTTAACAACTTCTTCAGTCTTACCAGCATCGTATTCAGCTTCTGTTTCACCTACACATAAGATAGGTGTGATGTTGTCAGCGAATAATCTCTTGCACTTAGCAGCACAAGCAGCATCTGTTTCGTTGTAGTATGTACGTCTTTCAGAGTGACCGATAATGCAGTATGTAATACCGATTTCCTTTAACATTGGTACAGATACTTCACCTGTATAAGCGCCAGAATCCTTTTCATGGCAGTTTTCAGCAGCGATTAATAAGTTCTTAGCAGCCTTAACGCAAACGTCTAAGTCTACATATGGAGCACCAATACCATAATCAGCAGCTTCTGTGCCTGTTAATACTTCTTCAATACCCTTCATGAACTCAGCAGCTTCTGAAGGTGTCTTGTTCATTTTCCAGTTACCAAAAATTACTGGTTTTCTTGTCATGTTTCTTTTCCTTACTTCTCAGGAATAATAGCGATTCCTGGGAGTTCCTTTCCTTCCATATATTCTAGAGATGCTCCACCACCTGTAGAGATGTGGCTGAACTTCTCTGCGAAACCTAAGTTCTTAGCAGCAGAAGCAGAGTCACCACCACCGATGATTGTAGTAGCACCTTCAAGGTTAGCTAATGTTTCGCAGATAGCGATTGTACCCTTAGCAAATCTTTCATCTTCGAATACACCCATTGGTCCATTCCAGAATACTGTCTTAGCACCAACTAATTCATCCTGGAACTTCTTAATAGATTCAGGACCGATATCTAAGCCCATGAAACCATCTGGAATTTCTCCAGCAGGTACTGTCTTGATTTCTGTTGGGTTAGAGAAGTCATTTGCAACAACTGTATCTACAGGTAAGAATAACTTACCTTTACCCTTATTCATGAATTCATTCGCTAATTCCATCTTGTCAGCTTCTAATAAAGATGTACCAATCTTGCCACCCTTAGCAGCTGAGAATGTATAAGCCATTCCTCCACCGATTAATACCTTATCCGCAATCTTCAATAAGTTTTCGATAACGCCAATCTTATCAGAAACCTTCGCACCACCTAAGATAGCAACGAATGGTCTTTGTGGATCATTAACTGCCTTACCTAAAACATTAACTTCCTTTTCAACTAAGAAACCTAAAGCTGAAGGAATATGTGTTGGGATACCAACTGTTGATGCGTGAGCTCTGTGTACAGAACCGAATGCATCTTCAACGAATAAATCGCCTAATGAAGCCCAGTATTTACCTAACTCTTCATCATTCTTTGTCTCGCCCTTCTCATAACGAGTGTTCTGCATCAATACGATAGAACCCTCTTTCTGAGCAGCAACTGCTTCTTCAAGTTCAGCACCACGAGTAGCATTAACGAACTTAACAGGTGCACTCTGTAGGGAAGCTAAGCAATCCGCAACGATAGACATGTCGTTCTTTGCATAATCTTCATCAGTCTTAATCTTACCTAAGTGGCTCAAAAGTAAAACTTTTGCTCCATGCTCTGTAAGATAATTAATTGTTGGCAATGCTGCACGAACACGATTATCATCAGTGATTACATTTCCCTTGTGTGGAACGTTGAAGTCAACACGAACAATGACGTGTTTTCCTTTAACATCTAAGTCTTTTACAGTAACTTTAGACATTTGAAATATCCTCCTATATACTGCTGAAATTATAACACTTGCACGCCAAACTTGAAAATGAAGAAACGCAAATAATGACTGTTTTAAGACAATTTTTCTTAATTTGTATAAAAGAAAACGCTTCCAAAAATATTCTGTATTTTATTTTGTGTAAAAAATAACAAATGGTCTAATCAAACTTTCTGATTAGACCTCTTTTTTCTTTAAAAATTTATTTCCAATTACCATCCCAAGACCCATTATAACTGCATAAATTCCTGCAAAAGATATAATGCCCCAGCCAGCAAATAGATATAGACTAACCGGAATGAATAGGACTATCACCAAGCCTAAAATCAGCCAATCAAAACCTTGTACTTTTCCATATAGCAATCCACCTATCAAAAATGCAATTGGATTAATGATGAATAGAGCTACGTAAAAACCCACATAACTTTCTGCAACATGAGAAAACATAAGATACAAACCTACTAATAAAATAATCGCTATGACTCTATTTTTTAACATTCCCACGATCTCCTTTTAACCTAGGCAAATATACTCTTTCAAGTCCTCAAAGTTCCCGTGTAATTCATGTTTAATGTCAATCCCATCTGGATTGATTAAGCAATCTGTAATATAAAAGATATCCATCCCTAATTTCTTTACAACACCATCTTCACTAATATCATTGCCAACCATAAGGCATTCACTACCCTCTAAACCTAAGGTATCTAATATCTCTTGATAAAATAATAGACTAGGTTTGCATGCATGACTATTTTCATAAGTGGTTACCAACTCAAAATCACTTGGCTCTAGCCCTGCCCAACGAATTCTTTCCTCTGTAGCGATTCTTGGAAATAAAGGATTCGTTGCAAGCACAACCCTATATCCCTGATTCTTTGCATATTGAACAATCTTTTTTGCTAGTGGTTGAAAACCACAAACACTCTTTACCTTTGGGAAATCCTCACGATAGAACTCATCGAATTTTACACGGTCATTTCGTGTTTTTTCATCCCCATATACTTGCGCAAAGCACTTCCAAAACAAATCTTCATTTGTTAGTGTTCCATCATTTTTTATAACAGCTGTAATACCAGTCCAAATCGTATGAATTAGCTCATCTGGTTTATAACCAAACTGAGCCATCCTCTTTGCCATTAATCCAAAATACGTTTTGACAAATATATCCTGGTCCATTGGTAGTAATGTACCGTCTAAATCAAATAGTATTGCTTTCTTCATTTTGCTAACCAACTTTCTTATATTATTTTAATCGTTTTTACGTGCAATTTCCAACCAACATAAAAAGACAGATATTCTCTGCCTTCTTATATTTAATTCTAGAAATCTCTTAATCCCAGTTGCAAATTGAGTAATACAACTGTTCATATTGACTAGCACTTTGATCCCAACTAACGTCAGTATTCATTGCACTCTTCACTAAGCCCTTCCATCCAGTCTTATTGTTGTAGTACTGCTCTAATGCATAACGTAGTGTATACATCATGTCATTAGGATTTGCTGCCCAGAAACTGAAGCCGTTACCTTCACCTGTATATTGGTTATATGGATGAACTGTATCCTTTAGTCCACCTGTTTCACGTACAATTGGTAATGTACCGTAATGCATGGCAATTAACTGCCCAATACCACATGGTTCATAGATGGAAGGCATAAAGAACATATCACAGCCTGCATAGATTAGGTGTGCAAGATCTTCATTATATCCACAATAGTATACTGCTCTACCTTTATATTCAGACTCTAACCACTTAAATGAATTTTCTGCGTTTGCTTCACCTGTACCTAGAACTACAAACTGAACATTTTGATCCATAATCTCACGCAACTTCTCCGTAATCATATACATACCTTTTTGCTCAGTTAGACGAGAGACAATACCGATAAGCGCAACATCACTCTTCACCTCTAAGCCAAGTGTTTCCTGTAGAGCCTTCTTATTTTCCTTCTTGCCAGACACATAGTTTCTGATATCAAAATTCTTTGCAATATGTGTATCTGTCTTTGGATTCCAATCTACAGTATCGATACCGTTTACGATACCCCACAGATCGCCACGACGATAACGCAGTACAGAATCCATACGTTCGCCATAGGTTTGTGTCAAAATCTCTTCAGCGTATGTTGGAGATACCGTTGTAATCTTATCCGCATATACAATTGCAGCCTTCATAAAGCTGATACCTGTATCAAATTTAATGGAACCATTATCGAAGTAACTGTAATCCAGTCCTAGGCAACTCTCCATCATTTCGACACCAAAGTTGCCTTGGAATGCTAAGTTGTGGATTGTATAAACATGCTTGATCTGTTGATAACGATAGTCATCCGCATAACATGCATGCGCCATTAAAGGCATCATACCAGTCTGCCAATCATTTTCATGAATAATATTTGGCCACCAGTTGATGAAATAAATCATATCTAATACGGCACGTTGGAAGAAGGCAAATCTTTCGCCATCATCTTCATAGCCATATAGTCCATCTCTTTCAAAATATCCTTGATGTTCAACGAAGTAGTATACAACTCCATCTACATCACAACGATAGAAAGTGGCTGGTTGATCAATCCATCCAGAACGAACTTGAATTGTACCAAGTCTTTCTAACTTATCATAATGTTTTTCAATAATCTTTTTGTACAAAGGCAAGACTACACGTACATCATGACCACGCTTCGCTAATGTTCTTGGCAAACTACCGATAACATCAGCTAGACCTCCCGTTTTAATAAATGGTAAGCCTTCTCCTGCCACAAACAATACTGATCTGCTCATTGAATACTCCTCGCTTCCTAGATACAATCTCTACGCTTTACGTAAATGAGATTATCTTCTGTTCCAACAAGTTCTTTTACCTTATGGATTGTTGCGTACTTATCAACGATGACATGATCAAGGTGAACACCATCACCAATGACAGCACCTGGTAATACAATACTATTTTCGATTACTGCATCTTTACCGATCTTTACATTTCTACTGATGATTGAATTCTTAACTGTACCATCTACTTCACAACCATTGGCAACTACGCTTGCAGTAACATCAGAGTCCTTCGTAAACAAGGATGGACTAGAGTTATTTGTATGCGTATAGATTGGCCAATTTGACTTGAATAAGTTAAAGGCAACCTTGTGATCCTTCAATTCCATATTAATACGATAGTATTCTTTTTGATTGTTGATACATGCAACAAATCCCTTGACTGCATATCCACGAATATCTACTTCGTTTACTACTTCACGTAATACATCTTTGAACCAGTATAGTGACGAAATTTCAGCACCAGTCTTTACTAATGTAATAAACAAGTCTTTTCTCATCACGTATGCTTCTAAGGAAACAGAACGTGTCTTGTACTTTCCACGGTTCTTATCGATAGAAAGAACTCTCTTATCCTTATCCATTGTGAATGTATCGCATCCATGGAATGCTGTCTTAGCATCAGATGTATTTGTATATAGTGCTGTAATATCTGCACCACTTTCAATATGTGCATCCAATACTTCGCTAAAGTCGATATTATAGATAAAGTAGCTTGGTGCAATCACAACATATGGGTTCTTATCTTTCTCAATGTACTGCATGTTTAAGATATAGTTTGCAATATCATGATTATATACAGGTGATGAGAATGTCTTTTCACCAAATAAGATACGTAACTTACCACGTTTGGAGTTGATGTTGTAATGACGACCATCTCCCAAGTGTTCAATTAGATTACGTGGTTTTTCTTTGCAGTAAACCTGAACGCTATCAATACCAGAGTTTGTCATATTACTGAGAATGAAGTCGATAATACGATATCTTCCCATAAACGCTGTTGCTGGAACAGGTCTGAAATCACCAAGTCCCTCAATATTAACGGAACTATCTTCAAATGCAATAATACCTAAAGCTTTCATGATTTCTCCTCCTACTCTGCAACATCCTTAGCAATCAATTCAATATGATCACTATCCGCTGAACCTAAGACAACACCTGGTCCAATCTCCACATTATCGGCAATGATGCAACGTGTAATCTTCGCACCTGCACCAATCTTAGCACCTGTTAAAATAACAGAATCTTGTACATTAGCACCTACATCAATAAAGGAATTTGTACCTAATACCGAGTTGTTAACCTCACCTAATACAACAGTACCTTGTGTGATATAGCTATTATGTACAACCGCTCCTTCACCGATAAACTGTGGTAATGCGTTGATATCTTCTGTATAAATCTTCCAATCAGGATCACCTAAGTTGAGGGCATTATCATTCTTTAATAAATCCATATTGGATTCCCAAAGTGAATCAATTGTTCCAACATCTTTCCAGTATCCCTTAAAGCGATATGCCGCAAGAACTTTATTATCATCTAAGTATGCAGGAATGATATCCTTACCAAAGTCATGTGAGGAGTTCTCATTCTTATCATCTTCAAGCAAGTATTTACGCAATGTCTTATATGTAAAAATATAAATACCCATTGAAGCTAAGTTACTCTTTGGATGTGCTGGCTTTTCTTCAAACTCTTGAATCATGTCGTTTTTATCACAGTTCATGATACCGAATCTAGAAGCTTCCTTTAAAGGAACTTGTAATACAGCAATTGTCGCATCAGCACCCTTTGCGATATGATGCTTCAACATCTTTTCATAGTTCATCTTATAGATATGGTCACCTGATAAAATGAGTACATATTCTGGTGCCATACTATCTAAGAAGTCAATGTTCTGTGTAATTGCGTCCGCTGTTCCACGATATACTTCAAAACCCTTCTGATCCCTTTCACGTGGTGGAAGTACGAATACACCACCGTCGTTTGTATCAAGACCCCAGAACTGGTCTTTTGCAACATACGCATTTAATAAAACTGATTCATATTGTGTTAGTACACCTACTGTGTTAATACCTGAATTTGCACAATTACTCAGTGGAAAATCGATAATTCTATACTTTCCTCCAAAATGCACTGCAGGCTTTGCGACCTTCTTTGTTAAGTCATGCAGACGGCTTCCACGGCCACCGGCAAGAATCATCGCAACCATTGCATTAGATCTCATAAAGTCCTCCTTATTAAAACTATGGATACGCTTACATTATAAACTAATATTGATAATCAGAACATTACCAATACGTAAAATATACAGATTTTCACTCATTTTTTGATGAATTTATCAAATATCTTTAATCTGCCAATCAATTCCTTTACGATTATTATTTTCTAGAAATTCATTAGCTTTCTTGAAGTGGTTACAGCCGAAAAAACCATTGTATGCAGACAGTGGTGATGGATGTGCAGCCTCTAGTACAAGATGCTTTGTTTTATCAATCATGCATGCTTTATTTCTAGCTGCTCTTCCCCACAACAAGAAGACTACCGGTTCATTTTTTTCATTAATTTTTTGGATTACATGATCCGTGAAAGTCTCCCATCCCATGCCAGCATGACTCTGTGGGTGAGAATCTTCTACAGTCATCACTGTATTCAATAGGAATACTCCTTGTTTTGCCCATGGTACAAGATAACCATTATTTGGAATTGGATATCCATATTCCTCTTGTAATTCTTTGTACATATTCAAAAGACTTGGTGGTATCTTTACCCCTGGATTTACAGAAAAACACAAACCATGAGCCTGTCCTTTTTGGTGATATGGATCTTGGCCAAGGATAACTACCTTGATATCCTCATAATCACAATGATGAAAGGCAGAGAAAACTTGCTGTTTTGGTGGATAAATCTCTTTTGTTTCATAGGCATTCTTTAAAAAATCTGATAGCTTCAAGAAGTATTCTTTTTTCCACTCTTGATGCAACCATTCTGTCCATTGATTATCCATTTTAATATGTACTCCTCTATATAAAAAATCATACCACTTCGGTATGATTTTTTACTAGTTTATTGATAGTTATTTTCTTTTTTCTTGCGAATAAATACAACAACTAAAATTAATACTGTAGCTGCTAGCGATACCCAAAGACCAATCTTACCTGGATTAACAAATGGCTTGTTAGTAGTTGATGATGTAGCACTTACACCACTTGCTTCAAGATACTTCTCTAAGTCCTTTTGTACGATATCAAATGGGCGATCACCATGTGTTAATAACATACGGTTAAATTCTACTACATCAAACTTTCTGCCAAGTGCAGCTTTCGCCTGATCACGGAAGTGAAGGTAATATGTTAGACCTATACCATAAGGAACAATAGAAGCTGGTTCTTGTGTTACAGCCTTAATAACATTGGATGCTGCTGCAGCATTTAATCCTAATGATTCATAGTACTTGCCTAACTTCTTCTCATCCCATCCCATACCATTTACTAAGAAATCAGCCTGTGCAGGTAAGATGTAGTTTAGGTTTGTATTGATACGATTTTCTTCCTTTGCACCATCATTTAATTCACAATATGCCCAAGCAACATCTTCACAGTACATTGCCCAACCTTCTGTATAACCAATATTGCTGAGCTGTGTACGTAATGGATTTGGATTTGTATTCAAATACCAAGTAATCTGGAATAAGTGTCCAGGGAAACCTTCGTGTGCTAAAGTAGTATACATTTCATTCGTTGAATTTACGTTAGCACCATTAATCTTGATAACGTTGTTTACGATATCATCGATTGGTGGCTGCATATAATATGCCACAATACCATCATTGGCAACAGATGGATCTAAGTAGCTTGCTGTAAATGTCACTTTAGGTCCTTCAGGGAATTCCTGTAATTGTCCTTGTAATGTATTTAGAATCTCGGTTGGATCTTTTTCTGGTAATGTTTCTTCTAAGTTATCCGATTTCTTAGCGTTCAAGTATAAACTTCTAGCTTCATCAATTAACTTCTTTAACTGCTCATCTGTTAATTCAAATAACTCTTGTAAAGAAGCAGATGAACTAGACTTAGAACGTAATAATGCTGCGTAGTATTCTTTTCCATCTGGCAAGTCATATAAGCTTGAAGATGTACGAGTTCCACGGAATGTTTCAAGTTCTTGTGCTAGTTTCTGATATTCAGGAATATATGTATTTAAGATAAAGTCACGATTCTTTTCTTTATATGCAACACGTTGTTCCTCTGTCAAACCTTCAAACTTATCAATGTTCTGATTAAAGATTTGAATGAGTGGATTGTTATCAGTTTTTGCAACAAACTTTGCTATACCATCTAATGTGCTATCCAAAGCAGCATCTGTCATGAAGTATCCGTTGGCTACCTGTGTACGAGTTACTTCTAATGCTCCTTCAATATATGCTGGAACACTCTCTAAAACAGATAAATAGTCGTCAATATCTTCCTGCTTATAGAAAATAAACTCTGTAAAGTTTGTAATCAGATTACTTTGAATACCGCGGTTTGGTAAGAACTGGAAATCAAACATTGGATAGTTTAATAACTCACGAGTACTTTCTAAGTAATACTTATATGTATCGTAATCATGTTGTTGTACATCTGACAACTCATCATAATTGAACTTCTCTAATTCCTTTAAAGACTCCTCTACTTTCGCGATACTCTTTGAGTTATCTAAAGTTGGAGGTTCACCAATCGTTGGTTTTGGTTTTGTAATACCATATTTTTCATAATCCTTTAACGCAAAATGTAATGATATATAATCATCTTCCATCATTTGGATGAATTCATTTCGCATAAACTGATCGAAATCAGCATTTGTTTCTTCTGCATGTACAGGTGAAATTACACAAAGAAGTGCCATGGCAATTAAGCCAAGTAAAAACTTTCTTATCTTCATTTATTCATTCTCCTTGTTCCTTAGTATAACAGAAGTATGCTTTTTGAGAAATATTACGATTTATATTCTGTTCCACCCCACTCGATAACCATAAATCTATTACGTTCTACACTGTCTAACTTCTGCGGTTGAATCGTTATTGATTCCTTCAACGGTTTCCATGTCATCATTATTCTTTGGATATGCTGCAGTGAATATGCCTTTAAGATTCACTTTTACGTCTACTACTGTTGTTTTCTCTAGCTATAGTATAGATAACAGGTTTCTTAAGTTTTGATTGGAATAGATTACATCCTATCAAAAAATAATAGTAGATCTAGTAAATATATTTAAAAGATTTTTCATATTATTTATCCTATTTTACAAAAAAGGCCTGAGTGAACTCAGACCTTTCCTTGATTATTCTAATTGCTTACTTTTTTGTATCAGCTAGTAATGTATCAGCAGATAACTTACCGAATACTACTGTATCTACTACAGCGTTACCACCTAAACGGTTAGCACCGTGGATACCACCAGTAACTTCACCAGCAGCGTATAAGCCCTTGATTACTTCTCCCTTTTCATTGAGTACACGTGCTTCTGTGTCAATTGTTACACCACCCATTGTATGGTGAACGCAAGCCTGACGAGGAGTTGCAACCCATGGTCCTTTTTCAAGTTTTGTAGAGTATAGAGTTCTTCCGAATTCATCGCTTCCACTTTCAACGCTCTTATTGAATTCATCTACAGTTGCCTGTAATGTTGCAGGATCCATATCTAACTTCTTAGCGAGTTCTTCTAATGTTTCTGCATAGATGATAAAGCCATTCTTTTCGAGGTATTCGAATGTGAATCCGTCACCACTTCTCCATGATGGATCTTTAATATCTTTATAACCAGCGCCATCTCCACTTTCAAGGATGTAGAACATCTTGTCTGTTTGATTTAGAACGCCACCGCAAATCTGGTCACGACGACCGTCTTCACGAACGAAACGCTTACCTTCCTTATTGATGAAGATAATCTGGTCTGTACCGTTAACATCACGTGCTGGGTACTTAGAAATTTGACCGTCAACTAAGTTACCTAAATATAGAAGCTGTAATTGTTCCATATCTGTTAATGAAGCACCAGCATCCTTAGCCATTGTGATACCATCACCCTGTGATGCTGAGAAACGGTTTGTTGTACCTGTCTTAGAAAGATCTGGCCACTTACCTGTTGTATTGTATTCTTGAACCATCTTAGCGTTAGCACCGAAACCACCAGTTGCTAATACGACACCGTCTTTACCAGTAACTGTAATTTCTTTGCCTGTATGGTTGTCTGTTGCCTTAACAGCCTTCACTTGGTTGTTGTCAACTACAAGTTTAGTAGCTGTTGTTTCTGTTAATAATGTAACCTTATCGCCATACTTCTCAAGCATGTCTGCATATGTGGAGATAAAGCCTGTACCCATCTTCATTGTAGATGTGTGTGTACGTTGCCATAAGGAACCAGCACCCTGAGAAATCTTATCTTGGAATTTCATTCCCATGGATTCAATCCATTCATAGCCACCAAATGCATTATAGCATAATGCCTTAACTAAATCTAAGTTAGCAACCTTATCACCATTGATCCAAGTCTGTAATGCATACCATTCCTTGGAGTCGAATAAGTCTGTTCTACCTGCAGCCTTATATGCATCCCACTGAGCTTGAACTTCTGCTTGTAATGCTGCATGTTGTTCGTTAATTGGTGTTTCAGCTAAAGCTTTTTCAATCGTAGTCTTAACTGCATCACTCATTTCAGCGTGCTGCTGTAATGCTGGATCTGGTGCATTGTAGATAGCACCACAAACTAATGTATCACCGCCTATTTCGCCGGCTTTTTCGATAATTGCTACGCTCTTACCACCTTGTAAAAGTTCAACTGCACTTGCAAGACCAGCTCCGCCGCCACCTACAACGACAACGTCTGCTTCAACGTCTTTTCTTTCTTCGTATGTTGCCTTATTCTTAAATGCATCTGGATCGCCACCTGCTTGTTTGATAGCGTCCTTAACAGCAGTCTTAATAGCTCCTGATGTGATTGTTGCACCAGTTACGTTATCAACAGATAAACTTTGGTGCTTAACGATTTCTTCAGGAATTAATTGTACAGGTGCTACGCCCCCAGTTGTAACAACCTTTCCATCCTTGTCAACAAGCTCTCCACCAATACCTGGTGTTTCAGCATGTGAAGTAACCTTAACTGACTTAATTTCATTTTCTGTTACTTCTACTTCTACAGTAACATCGTCGTTCATACCAGCAGCTGAAGCTGTATATGTACCGGCCTTCATCTTAGTAGAAGTTGTTGTTTCAGTTGTCTTGTTACAGCCTACTAATGATCCGGCTAAAACAAGAGCAACTAAAGAGATACTCAACTTTTTCATTATAATTTTCCCTCCATGTATTGATTTTATAATAGACTATTTTTTCACAAATGAATACCCCATACAAAGAAAATCTGTATTTTTTTATTATCGAGTAATCATATTTTATTTTCTTACAGTATTTTATTTCTGAAAAAGTATTTCATTTTTACCTCATGAAAATACCAAATATAATTCTTTTATATTTAAAGCATGCAAATAATGATATTACCAAAATAATTATGCATGTAGGAAACCAGATCGACTTTCACATATATTCATGCATCAACACATCATGTTAAAGCAGAAAAAAAGATACCTAACTATCTCTTCAATAGTCTAAGTATCCTTTGTTTTTAATCATTTTTTATCACTATTAAAGTGCATTAAAAATCTTTTTTGAAGAACAATCATTCCTACTACCAATGTTGATAATAATACACATGCATATAACCATACATTCATAGTATCTGATGTCTTAGGTGTAACTTTCTTTGGGGTTGGATTCTTTGTTGTATTCGTTACATATCGATTAATACCATCATCTACATCTGCATGGTTTTCAATGACTTCTCCATCAACATCCGCATCAACTTTCACATTGAAATGGAATGTTACAACATCACCTGCTTCTAAATCAACCTTCTGCCACTGCAATGTCTTTGTTGTCGGATTATATACACCTGCTTCGTTTGCTGTTCCATCAATATATTGTGTATGAGCAGGAATTGTATCACTCACAATCACTGTACGCTTTTCACCTGTTGTATTTCTGTATGAGATTGTATAGGTTAGAATTTGACCAGCAGATACGGGACGATTATTGATACTTGTATCTAGCTTACCTTCCTCATGAACATCTTTTAATGGAGGTGTTGGAGTAGGATTCTTTGTTGTATTCGTTGTAAATGTATTATCTCCAGACTTAACAGTTGCTGTATTTTCAATCACAACACTATTTGCGTCTTCATTTACTTTAACCTTGAAGCGGAAAACAACTTCTGCATCTGCTGCTAAACCTGTTTTCTCTAAAGTTAATGTTCTTGTCACCGCATCATATGTACCTGTTGGAGATGCAGAGCCTTCCACATATGTTGTATTTTCAGGAATAATATCCGTCATTGTCACATCACGTTGTGATGTAGTTATATTTTTGAACTTGATGGAATATTCTAATTCATCACCTGGTTTAACAGGTTTATTATCAATACTTGTTGTTGGATCTGCAGCGAATGCTACATCTTTAACTGGTGATTCATATGGTTCAATTACCCATACACCAATAAAGTGTGCATCTTTATTATTGATTGTTTCTTGTTGCTTATCATATCCTCTAAATACCCAGTTTCCTTCAGGTACACTCACTTTTGTGACATTTCCTTTTGGAGTATCTGGAGTTACAGTAGTGCCATTAGGAATATTATGAACATCATCTGGTAATAAAACCTTCACTTCAGTTGGTAGTTCTTTTCCAGGGGTGCCACTAATATATTCATGTGTCTTGTTGTAGAGAACCTTAGTTTCCACCTCGTTAGAAGGAGTAATTACATTATCAACTATTTGCGTTACTTTGTTTTTAATTACAGTTCCGTTATCTACAATCTTTTCATTTGTCTTTACTTTGAAGACAATCTCAAACTTCTTGCCACTATTCGATTTTCCTAAGTGCTTTTTATCAATATGAACTGTTACTTTCTGCCCATTCTTTTCAACAGTATAATCATCATTTTCTGTCAAAGTCTGTCCAGCAAGTTTTACAGTAGCACTCTGGAAATCTAATCTTTCATCAAATTCATCGGTCATGCTCATTTTACTGAAAGAACCAATGATATTTTTACCTGCAGTAGGGATTGTATATTCTGTTGTATATATGAGTTCTTCCCCAATTTTAGCAGGAACTTCTGCTTTATCTACTTGCTTTGTTGGTTCTGGAGCTTTTGCTTCCGCAAAGAAGCCAAATAGTCCACCACAAATTGCTGTTGTTGTATATTCAAAATGCATCTTGTTGTCTGTTGAACGTACTGCAAATCCAGATGCGTTGTACTCAGCATCTCCACTTGTTCCTCTACCATCTGATGGTTCCCAAGTTGTTTTATCTCCATTGGTTGTACGTGTAAGATAGTTAGCATTATTCATAACAATCTTATCCACAGAATTATTCATATCATAGATTGAGAATGTTTCTTTACGACTACCTTTAACGACATCGATATCTGATGGCAACATAACCATCTTAATGTCACATGGAGTACCGTCCTGATATTTAAATTCTGCAGTTACATCCGCATCAAATGCATATGCACCTTCCAAATTATGCGTAATATTTGGATGTGTTGGATAGATGTAATCCATAATCTGAATAGACTTTGTGCCCCAATTTTCATCAACTGTTAAAAATGGGAGAACTGTCTTATTTGGATCGTTGTACTCACTATTTCTCGCAAGGAGAGTTGTATTTACTTTATTGACAGTCACAAAAACATCTACATTCTTCCCATACAAAGTACCTGCATTGGAGAATTTCAATTTAAGTGGTGCATCGAATGTTTCTGCAGTATTATTTTTATCAACCTTCAATGAAAATACTGTTGCCTGTTTCCATGATCCATTTGGATCAACGATATCTTTCACAACAGAAGCTGATTGCGAAACAATCTCCATGTTTTCTTGTGTAAGTGTAAATTGATATAACTCGAGCTGTGATAAGTCTGTATCATCCTTTACTTCATCTAGAGCTGCTACAGGTAGCACCGAAAGTGATGAAATGGATAGTAAAATTGTTAACAATGTGACTTGTAAATACTTCCATATCTTCTTGACCATAATTCCCCTCCAAATAATGTTTATATATCTATATTATTATAATTCATTTATCTATAAAATTTATGATTATTTTTGCAAAAATCAAAAAGACAGAATACTCTCCAAAAAGTATTCTGTCTTTATTTTTACATATTCTATTCCGATGCTACGTTTGTTTGGATGTGCAATAATGTAGAGACTGTCTGTTCTGATATATTCTGCATCATTGCATTAAATCGATTAAATCCCTCTTCACGATACGCATCAATCGGTTTAACATTTGCATAACTACGTAAGCGAACACTTGTTTTTAAATGTTCCATAACATCCACGTGATGAATCCACTCACGGTCAAGAATCTGTAAGAATATAAACTTCACCATACTCTGTAGTTCTTCTTGTGGAAAATCTGCAGTCTTTGTGTGGTATACATCCATGATAGCATCAGTAATCTCTTCTTGTGACCCTCTGTGGATTGTTTCTACATACTGCATACCATCAATTCCCATACCATTTAGGTACTCTGCAAGTTTTTGCTTTGCTTCATTCTTATTAGGAATCTGATAATATTCTTCAATCGCAGAAGATACATTCTCTTTGATAAGCTCACGAACAAGTGGTTCCATTTCTTCAAGATCGAGAACCTTGTCTCTTTGATCATAGATTAGATGGCGTTGTGCCATTAATACATCATCATACTCTAATGTATTCTTACGTGTATCAAAGTGTAGACCTTCTGCACGTTCTTGTGTACGGTCAATGAGTGCTCTCATCTTATTGATGTTTTCTTTATCATGTTCGAAGCGCTCAATCAAACTCTCACTTTCATCCGTATGATATTCAACAATCAAATCATCATCCATCGAACAGTAGAATCTTGAAAATCCTGGGTCACCTTGACGACCAGAACGTCCACGTAACTGATTATCAATACGCTTTGCTTCGTGACGCTCACTACCAAGTACCGCAAGACCGCCTAGTTCTTTTACACCATCACCAAGCTTAATATCCGTACCACGACCAGCCATATTTGTCGCTACCGTTACCGCAAACTTCTGACCTGCCTTTGCAATAATCTCCGCTTCATTCTCATCATTTTTTGCATTTAATACATGATGAGGAATATTTTGTTTCTTTAACATTTCGCTGAGTGCTTCGTTAATACCAATAGATAAAGTACCAATTAATACTGGTTGTCCCTTTTCATACAATTCTTTTGTATGTGCAACAATAGCTTCATATTTTTCATGTCTATCTTTAAAAACTAAATCTGGTTCATCAATACGAGCCACCGGTCTATTTGTTGGTACTTCGTATACACGCATATTATATGTATTTAAAAATTCATCTTCTTCTGTCTTTGCTGTACCTGTCATACCACTTAACAAGTCATACAAACGGAAGAAGTTCTGATATGTAATTGTTGCAAGTGTAATTGTCTCTTGCTTGATACCGACATTTTCTTTGGCTTGAATTGCTTGATGTAATCCATCGCTAAATTCACGTCCAGCCATTTTTCTGCCAGTAAACTGGTCAACAAGAATAATCTCATCATCTCCAACGACATATTCAACATCTCTTGTCATAAGATAGTTTGCACGCATTGCATTTTGAATATAATGCACTATGCTTGCATGTTCACCATTATAGATGTTTTCAATGCCAAAGGCACGGTCAGCCTTCTTTAAACCTGCCTCTGTCAATACAACTGTCCGATCTTCTCTATCAATTTCAAAATCAACATCTCTTTTACAACTCTTCGCAAAACGATCCGCCTGAATATATTGTTGATCTAAAACTGGTCCTGGACCACTGATAATTAATGGTGTTCTAGCTTCATCGATTAAGATAGAGTCAACTTCATCCAATACGGCATAATGTAATCCACGTAATACACGCTGCTCCTTACGCATGACCATGTTATCTCTTAGATAATCAAATCCAAGTTCAGAGTTTGTTGTATATGTAATATCACAAGCATATGCCTCTCTCTTCTCACTTTCAGTAAGAGAGTGTAAGTTGCATCCAACCGTTAGTCCAAGGAAGGTATATACACGACCCATCCACTCAGCATCACGCTTTGCTAGATATTCATTGACTGTTACAACATGTGCACCTTTACCTGCTAATGCATGTAAGTAGATTGGCATAACAGCTGTCAGAGTCTTACCTTCACCGGTCTTCATTTCCGCAATATCACCTTCATGTAGTAGGACACCACCTAATACCTGAACACGATATGGAAATTCATTTAATACACGTTTTGCAGCTTCACGAGCATTCGCAAAAGCATCAGGCAGAACATCTTTTAAAGATGTTCCTGCCTGTATTTTTTCTTGTAGTTGTTTTGTTACTTCACGTAACTCATCATCTGTTTTTGCCGCATATGTTTCCTCTAATTTCAAAACCTTATCTGCGAGCACTTCAGCTTGATGAAAATGTCTTTTTTCACTGTCGAATAAATTTGCAAATAATCCCATATTTTACCTCTTGCATACGATTAGGCTTAATGCTGGAACACAAACTTGATTCGATTTACCCGTTTGACTATTACCATTTTCATCAAAGATGACTTGCCACTTCTCATCAAAACTATAGAAGCGATCACCAGTTGATGGATTAATAATGACACGAATCGTTTCAGCATTACCCTTCGAACCTGCAATATCATAGAATACAGTCTGGTCATCCGCAACCCAAACCTTCACTTTTTCATTGATTTCTAACGCAGTTTTCAGACAGAATTCACTTACTGATCTGCGAAGTGCAGTTGCCTTACGGAAGTACTTTACAACTTCTTGGTAATATTCCATTCTTTCCCAGTCCATACGATTAATTTCATCTGGAGCGTTATAAGAATTATGATTATCCTTCTTTGTATCACAGAATTCGAAACCAGCATGTACAAATGGTATACCTTGTGAAACCATCGTAATCGCAATCATCATCTTCTGACGACGAATACGAGTGGCTCTATCTTCATTATTACAACATGCATGCATCTTATCCCATACTGTACTATTATCGTGCGTTTCAAAGCCATTAATAGACTGATCTGGTGAGAAGAATCTCTTATAATGCGGTGTATCAAGAACGTTCGCTGTCAAACCTGCCAAGCTAGCAAATGCATTTTCCCACTTACCAGTTGCATAACCGCGTTCATACTTTTCACTTTCGCTTGTCTTACCCTTAATTACATCACGGAAATAGTCGTTGAAGTGACCAATGTGAGGCATTGCCCCTTGGTTATGAATATTTGCCTTTTGAGATCCTTGTAACATCGTTGGCATATCCCAACCTTCACCATAAATTAACGCACTTGGGTTATTACGAATTGCTTCGTTACGAATCTTATTCATCGTAGCAACATCAATAATTCCCATTAAGTCAAAACGGAAGCCATCAATACCATAAATCTGCATTAAACTACGAATGACATATACAAGATATCTAGATGCCATCGGCATTTCTGAAGCAAAGTCATTTCCACAGTATGAACCGTTAGACATATAACCCTCTTCGTTATAACGGAAGTAGTAATATGGCACTAGGCAGTCAAACGCACTTTCCGCAACATCATAGACATGGTTAAAGACAACATCTAATGTCACGCGTAGATGATTGCGATGAAGACATGATACTAATTCTTTAAATTCTTTCATACGCACATATGGATGATCTGGATCAGAACTAAAACTACCCTTTAACGATAGATACTGACGAGGATCATATCCCCAGTTATAGTTGAGTTCTGGTTTGAAATCATCAACCGTACTAAAGTCTGTTAATGGCATAAACTGAACATGCGTTATACCTAAGGATTTAATATAGTTTAATCCCGTTGGAAGCCCTCTATACTCCGTTCCATCCTCACATAATGATTTAAACTTTCCATGGGTTGTAGTCCCAGTAAATGGATGCATTGTCATATCACGAACACTACATTCATAGATGATTGCTTCTGTAGGTGCGATTGTATCTTCAAAAGGATAATCTTTAATCTTATCTAATTCAGATAAATCAATCACTGCACTTGCCTTTGCATTTCCATTACAACTATATGCATATGGGTCTAAGGATTTCACCACTTTGCCATTACGCTCTACTAAATATGTATATGTCGCATGTTTAAAGTCACCAGGTACCTTTACATACCAAGTACCCATTTCACTAGGTTCCATTGCCTTTAATATTTGAACACCACTAACGTCTAAGGATAGTGATACATTTACCGCAGTTGGTGCCCATACCTTGAACCATGTATATTCAGGTGTATAGTGTGAACCCAAGTCGTCTTTCTCATAACCATACAAGGCATTAAAGCGTTCGCGCTTTACAATCAAACGTGCAATCAATGGTGTATATCTACCATGACTTTCACGAACCTGATAATCCATACGAAAGTTAGGTTCATATAAACCCTTTAGACGATATAGGACAAAACTATCATGTGTCTCTACACCTTCAATTGATAGTTCCTCTACATAACCACCCATTGCAGTCAATTGGAATCGACTTGATTCACCATGATAAAAGCTACGATCAATCGTTACAGTAATTTTTCCAAAATCATCTAAATACGCATTAAAAATTGACATTTTTATTTCTTACCTCTTTTTTTCGCCACAAACCAAACTGCCGCAAATCGTGCAAGATTCATCTTCAAGATATTCTTTCCATCTTTTTTAGAAGTACGAATCGCTCTAGGATGGATCATTCCATTACCACCATACATTTGGTCATCTGAATTCAATACCTCTTTATAGAATCCACCTTGTGGCATTTCTAACTCAAAATTCTCATATGTTGTATTACTTAAGTTCAGTACACATACAAGATATTCATCCTTACTACTACGATAGAATGAATATACGCTTTGTATATTGTTATCCGCATCAATCCACTTAAAGCTATCATAGCTATAATCTGCTTCATACAAACATGCATGTGACAAATATAACTCATTTAGCTTCTTAATAAATAAATTGAAGGAATAGTGCTTTGGATACTGGAGTAATTCCCAGTCAATCTCACGAGTTTCATCAAACTCACGGAAGGAACCAAGTTCATTACCCATAAAGTTTAACTTCTTACCAGGATGAGCATACATGTATGCATACAAGTTCTTTGCTTGCGCAAACTTTGCATCATAGTCACCCCACATGCGGTCGACGACAGTACGCTTGCCATGTACATTTTCATCATGACTAAATGGCATTAAGAACTTCTCACTATAGAAGTATGCCATTGAGAAAGTCAACTTATGATGGTCATAGTAACGATAGATAGGGTCTGTTCCATAATACTTGAGAGTATCATTCATCCAACCAAGATCCCACTTATAGTCAAATCCCAATCCATCTTTTTCCGTCGCTACTGTTACGTTCGGGAAATCAGAACTATCTTCCGCAATCATCATGACAGTTGGGAATTCCTTATGCATGTAATAATTCAAACGTTTTACAAAGTAAATCGCACCATCATTTGTGCCTCTATCACGATTACCAGCCCAATAAATGAGGTTAGATACCGCGTCAATACGAATACCATCCATATGATACATATTTACCCAGAAGGCAGCTGATGACATTAAGAAGGAACGCACTTCTTCATTCCATAAGTTAAAGTTCATCGTACCCCATTCAGAGTTTGCGTCATATTCATTTGGATACTCATATAACGCTTCACCATCAAAGTAACGTAAACCAAAGTCATCCTTTACAAAGTGAACAGGTACCATATCAATGATGATACCTATTCCAGCCGCGTGGCAACGGTCCACAAAGCGGTTAAACTCCTGTGGGTTTCCATAACGACTCGTTAAGGAATAGTATCCACTCACCTGATATCCCCAAGATCCATCAAATGGATACTCACTCAATGGCATTAACTCAATATGTGTATATCCATTTTCTTTGATATATGGAATCAGTTCATCTGCAAGCATGTCATAGGAATATGGATGTTCACCATTACGTTTCCAACCACCGACATATAACTCATAGATATTCATTGGTTTATCAAAGTTTAAACTACGCTCTTGTAACCACTTATCATCTGTCCAAGTCAGTTTGCTTAAATCAACAAGCTTACTAGCCGTATTTGGTCTTGTCTCACTATAGAAAGCAAATGGGTCAGCTTTATATAGAATATTTCCTGTTCTTGTTTGAATCTTATATTTATAAACTTCCCATTCATTTAAATATGGAACTGTGATTGACCATACACCTTGGAAGTTCATTCTTTCCATCAAAATCTGGTTTTCATCCCAGTTTGTAAATGATCCAACGACCCATACATTTTCCGCATGGGGCGCATACACTGTGAAGCGAACCCCTCCATCCACAAAGTGGGCACCAAACACCTCATATGCATTCAAGGAATGTCCTTGATGAAACTCCTCAATGATACGTTCTAAATTCATATGTGATCCTCCGTAACTACGTTACATTTATTTTAACATTGCCAGTATTGAATAGATACAGATAGATGATGAAAAACGTACAAACAAACATATAATTCCAAACAAAAAGATGCAGATATCAACCTGCATCTATCTGTATTTAAATTTCTTAGGAGAATAAAGGCTTAAGTACTGCTGCTAACTCATCCTTTTCCTTCTGGGCTTCAGCCAAGTCTTTACCTAAAGTTGTAAAATATGTCTTGATCTTAGGCTCTGTACCAGAAGGACGAACCACTACTGTCGCACCATCTTCTAAACCGAAAATCAGTACATTTGCCTTAGGTAATCCTGTCTCTTCAGGCTTATTATAGTCTGTTACAGATACAACCTTACGTCCAGCAAATTCTACTGGTGGATTTGTACGTAGAGTATTCATAATACCAGCCATCTTGTCCATGCCAGAAAGACCTGCAAACTCATAGCTATCTACCTGGTTAAGGAAACGTCCATACTGTGCATAGATTTCTTCCAAGCGTTGCTTGATAGAGGAACCAATACTACGGTAGTACGCAGCCATCTCACAGATTAACATAGAACCAACAACCGCATCCTTATCACGTACATAAGAACCAGCTAAGTAACCATAGCTTTCTTCAAAACCAAAGATGAAACGCTCTTCTTCACCATTTGCTTCAAGTTGTGCAATCTGATCACCAATCCACTTGAAACCTGTTAATGTATGACGTAATTCAACACCATAGTGCTTCGCAACTAAATCCGCTAGAGGTGTAGATACAATTGACTTCACAGCGACTGGATTCTTAGGCATTGTGCCCTTTTCAATACGTCCTGCACAAATGTAATCTAATAAGAGTACACCCATTTCATTACCAGAGACAAGTTCATAAGAACCATCTGGACACTTCATCGCAATACCTACACGGTCAGCATCCGGGTCAGTCGCAAGCATCAAGTCTGCTCCTACCTTCTTTGCAAGTTCTAATCCCTTTTCTAATGCTTCATAAATTTCAGGGTTTGGATATGAACATGTTGTAAAGTATCCATTTGGATATTCCTGCTCAGGAACGATTGTAATATCTGTAATACCTATATCACTTAAAACGCGTGTTACAGGCACAAGACCCGTACCATTTAGTGGGGAATAAACAAGTTTCAAACCAGCAGTCTTACATAAACCTGGACGAACCTGTCTAGCTTCTGTTGCTTGATAAAGTGCTTCCTTGCAATCTTCACCAACAAACTGGATAAGACCCTTCTCTACACCCTCCGCAAAGGAGATATATTTCGCACCTGTTAGTACGTCTGTCTTCTGAATCTGATCGTATACAATCGCAGCCGCATCATCTGTCATCTGACAACCATCTGGTCCATACGCCTTAAAACCGTTATATTTTGCAGGGTTGTGGGATGCAGTAATCATAATACCTGCATTACAGTGATAGTATCTTGTCGCAAAACTTAAGGCAGGTACAGGCATTAGTTCATCATAAAGACGAACGTTAATACCGTTAGCTGCTAATACAGCAGCCGCATCCTTCGCAAATGTCCAACCCTTTAAACGGCTGTCATAACTAATCGCAACAGTTTGTGTACCACCCTGTGTTTTAACCCAATCAGCGACACCCTGTGTAGCCTGACGAACAACCCAGATATTCATACGGTTTGTACCAGCACCAAGAGTACCTCTTAAACCAGCTGTACCAAACTTCAGGGATACTGCGAATCTTTCCTTGATTGCTTCTTCATCATTTTCAATACTAGCTAACTCTGCATGTAAATCAAAGTCGATTAAGTTTGCAGATAGCCAACGTTTATATTCATCTAAATACATAATTTTCAGCTCCTTATTCCTATTTTAACATAAGAAAAAAGAAAGATGTAAAAACATCTTTCTCCCCTTATTGTTATCTATTAAGCAATAACTTTTTGAGCGCGAAGAACATCTTCAATTGTCTTAACAGCTGAGTCTTCGTCGTCACCTTCACAGGAAATTGTAATTTCAGACTGTGTTGGAATACCAAGTGACATAACACCCATAATGGACTTCATATTCACTGTACGTCCCTTATAGGATACCTTTACTTCACTCTTAAACTTGCTTGCAGCATTTACAGCAACTGTAGCAGGACGTGCGTGTAATCCTACTGGGTCAACAACTGTAACAGTAATCTCTTTCATTGGTTTATCCTCCTGATCATTTTTACTTACTATATCTGTATTTTATAACATACTTGTTTCATATACAAGCGTTTACATTGTAGGAAGTTGCAATTCGATACAATATTTCTATGTTAGAAATTTACTTATGATATGGCTCATTATGTAGAATGCGGAAGCTACGATAGATTTGTTCTACCACTAATATTCTGCAGAGTTGATGTGGAAAGGTTGCTTTTGAGATACGCCAACGAAAATCGGCCCGCGCAATTAACTCACTACTTAACCCCAAAGATCCACCAATCACAAATGTAATCTTACTTCTAGCATGGTTATAACAATCCTGGATTTTATTTGCTAAAGCCAGAGAATCGATATCTTGTCCTGCAAGATCTAACAAGATAAGATATTCATCATCACGTACATTCTTTAATAACCGCTGCCCTTCTACAATCTTTACTTGTTCATTTTCAGCAGCGGAATTTGTCTCTGGTGCTTTTTCATCCTGTACTTCAATTACTTCAATCTTATCGTATGGACGGATACGCTTTACATACTCAGCGATACCTTCCTTCATCCACTTCTCTTTCAGTTTGCCACAGGCAATAATTTTAATCATTGCAGAACCACACCTATCTGCTTACTTTCACCACCACGGATAATAGATACATTCACAGTATCGCCAGCAGAATGCATATATAATCTTGCAAGCACATCTTGATACGATGACATTTCAATACCATCAATCATTGTGATGATATCTCCTTCCTGAAGACCGTCTCCTGTTTCTGGCTTTTCAACTACTGTTTGAACATATAATCCCGTCTTCATATCTATGCTAATACCATGCGCACTCTTCTCATATGCAAGCATGCTCGATACATTGCGCACCACAACACCTAGTGCACCACGCACTACTTTTCCATTTGTCTTAATTGCATTGTAAATCAACTTAATTTCATTTGCAGTGATTGCGTACTCCATACGGGAATTTCCTTGATATGGTTGATTTGCTACAACTCCAACAAGTGACCCATTTAAATCGATTACTGCCCCACCTTCTTGAATTGAAGTAATTGGTGTATCCATTTCTAGCATGGAAGATAACCAAGTGGTTGTACTACTCATACGCCATACACCTGGTTCTGAAGTAATACCACTGCTAATAACAGCACTACCTGTTGTTAGATTTCTACCACTCATCACCACGACATTAGCACCTTGTGCTAAAACATTCGTATCTAAAAAAGTAAACGGTTTAACCTCAAAGTTTGTAGTAACCTGAATAACTGCTAATCCACTATCAGTATCATCTCCTACAATTGTAGAACTAACGCTTACACCACTATCAAACACTACATTAGGACTACCATTCTTTGTAGCTTTTGTAGTTGTTAATATATGTACTGTTTCCTTCTCCTTTGCAATGATAATACCACTATAGTAGGAACCATCACTTTCAACAGTTACTACACTACTTCTGCTCTTTTCAATCGCATTGGTATAGTCTGATGTTGTATAGTTTGTACTATTCATATCCTCAAGAGAATTATTACCTGTATTATTCTTTTGAAGATTCCTAATCAACATCATTGTTAGGACTAGATTCCATACCAATAATAGCGCTAACGCTACCGGCATCAACTTTTTCATCATATATACCCTTTCTAATCATCTCATATTGTCCTGCTGCACATACCAGTAAGTTTTTATGCAGTAAGCCATGATGATTTTGTAATGCATGTATTGTTGTATCTAACGCTTTCTTGCGTGTATTTGCTTGTTCACTTAAATGCGCAAGAATAATCATTTTAGTTTTCTCTGTAACAATTTGATCCAGTACAGCTGCACAATCTTCGTTGCACAAGTGTCCTGTATCGCTATATATTCGCTGTTTCGTAAATTGTGGACGACTTGTCGCCATGAGCATCTGTACATCATGATTAGACTCTAAGACGATGTAATCCGCATCTTTGATACGCGGAATATGTTTCTCATTGATATATCCCGTATCTGTGATATATACTAGTTTTTCAATTCCATTTTCAACGATATATCCAACAGTATTTAACGCATCATGCGATAGCGCAATTGGCGTAAAGCGCAAGGTTTCAATCGTAAAGGAAGAACCAGGTTTTACATAAAAGGTATCTATATTTGGTATTTCAATCGGTGAGTAAATCGGTAATGAGGCGAAATGTTTAATTTGAGAGATATGGTCAGAATGATTATGTGTGATTAAGACTGCATCTAAATCATCCAATGAGATCTCTAGTTCTTTTAAGCGTTCAAACAAATACTTTTTTGTTGTACCACAATCAATCATGACTTTTGTAGTACCGTCCACAATCACAAAACTATTTCCTTTTGAACCACTCGCTAATAATGCAAATTCCATCATCAGTTCAAATCCTCACAATTCATCAACGCAGAACATGCATTCACTGGCACATCATCCTTATATAAGCTAAATGTTAAATGTGGTCCAGTCGCTTTACCAGTCATACCAATCTTACCAATTACATCGCCTTTTCTAACGATGGTATCAACTTCCAATGAGCATGGTAAGTACATATGTCCATATACACTTTGATACCCATTATGGTGGTCAATAATTACATAGTTACCCAGTTCATCTGTATAACCCTTCTCTTTGATACTTCCTGTATCAACAGCCAATACATTTCCCCATCGATTATATCTATTGATAAAATCAATCGACTCAAACCCTGCATAACAGCCATACTCACAAATGATTTCAGGATGTTCAACAGGATATGCTAAGTTACCACTACCAATACCTAAATCACTATTCTTTCCTATCGCAATTACTTCATCTTGTCCGGCTGCTGTCACAACCGAAGATAGCTCTTGTCCAGCATTCAATACTCCATTTATCCATGTTTCATGATAGAGTACATTCTTTGAACCATTCGCCCCAATCTGTCTAACCACTGTTTTACCAGTTTCAACTGTATTATCTTCTAATACAGAGGTCTTATAGAACAATGTTTCCTTCTGTAATCTTTGTTTATAAACATACACATCAATTGGTGAAGTGAAGTATGTTACACATAGTTTTGTGCCTGCAGTTAACGTTTGATTTATATCTGTAATTACATCTTGATTGATACGCATTAACTGCTCTGCCGTTAAACCATAATTTTGTAAACCTATCGAAGTTAGTGTATCTCCCTCTTCAACCGTATAGTATTCAAGACTCTCATTATCACCATAGGATAAGTAACGTAATACTTCTTCTTCCGTAGTCTTAATCTCTCCTACGGATGCGTACGCATCCGCAATCTGTATTGTTTCATTGATTTTAAAACCCATTATCATTTCACCATATTCCATTAGATTTGAAATTGTCTGGTGCTCATGAATCGCTTCTAGTGTATCCTCATCAATAAAATAGGATAAATACTTCTGTAACGCTTCTTGATAAATTTCTTCTGATGTCACAAATATTCTTGCATATTCTTTATCTTCTTTTGAAAAAGAGATTGATTTACAAGCAATGCTGTATAGAGAATGATCATCTAAATACTGCATGATTTCAGTATCTACATCTGTATAGACATTTGAACTCATCTCTTCAACAAGATACATATTACTAGCAATACTGATATGTGTATTCGGAAACATGCTAGCATACTTTGTCTCATAAACGGTATTTAGATGTTCATCCATGTAAGTTTTATCTTTTATAATACCTATTAACTTTTGACCTTGATACAACTTATACACTTTATGTATATCAGAAGTAATCATTTCAACAGTTTGATTAAAATCACCAACTGAACCAGCCACAACCCCCTGATAGGAAGGATAGAAAAAAGAAGGCACGATTACAATTGCGATTGATAACACTAAGCATATCGTTACAGCAATCAGATTTTTCATGCCTTCCTCCTTCATTATTGTGGTTTATTTGGGGCAATGTTATATAGTGCGTTCGTATCTGCTTCAAACGCTACATAAACTCTACCTGTAGCACCATTACGATGCTTTGCTAGATTGATTTCTAAACGTTCTGTTCCAGATTCTCTAGCTTGTTCTTTTGCTTCTTCGTTATAGTAGGACTCACGATATAACATCATAACGATATCGGCATCCTGCTCAATCGCTCCAGATTCACGTAAGTCACTTAACATTGGTCTTTTATCTTCACGTGTTTCAACACTACGACTTAACTGAGACAAGGCCACAACTGGAACCTTTAGCTCACGTGCAAGAGCTTTTAAGCTACGAGAAATATCAGATACTTCCTGCTGGCGGTTTACACCAGAACGATCGGATGGTCCACTGATTAACTGAATATAGTCGATCATAACCATGTTTAAGCCATGTTCCGCCTGTAAACGACGACATTTTGAGAAGATTTCAGGAATCTTGATTCCTGCCATATCATCGATATAAATATTGGAAGCTTTTAACTCTGCTGAAGCTTCATTAATACGATTCCATTCTTCATTTGTTAAACGACCAGTCTTTAACTTATCACCTTGAATATGACTCTTCGCACTTAACAAACGCATCGCTAACTGTTCTGCGCCCATCTCAAGTGAGAAAATCGCAATTGCACCTTTTTGAGCTTGCGGAATAAGTGCAACGTTCATCGCTATGTTTAAGGCAACCGCTGTTTTACCCATAGATGGACGCGCAGCCAAGACAATCATATCTCCACGCTGTAAACCATGTGTAATACGGTCAAGATCATTAAAGCCTGTCTTTAAGCCAGTAATCTCAGATGAATTCTGCGATGCTGCACGAATTGTTTTTAACACTTCATTTAAGACATCGTTAGGATTCTTAAACTCACCCGCTTTACGGTTACGAGATACATTCAAGATTTCTTTCTCTGAACGATCAAGATAATCATTTAAATCCGTCTGTCCATTAAAGCCTTCTTCCACAACTCTTTCAGCAGCTTCAATCATACGACGCATCATCGCTTTATCACGAATTAAATTAACATAGGTTAATGTATTCGCACTCGTTACTGCTGCATTCATTAAATTTAGAATGTATTCCATTCCACCAGACTTATCTAATAAATCCGTATCCTTTAAACGTGTCGCAACAGTAGTGGAGTCAATCTGTATACCCTCTTGATACAGTTCTTCGCATGCATGATAGATACGACGATTAGCTTCAATGAAGAAATCATCAGCCTCAAGTCCTTCTTCAAGTGCTGTACGAGAAGAACTTGGGTATACAAGCATGGTTCCAAGTAAACTAGCTTCTGCCTCAGGTGCAGAAGGCAATACGCGTGGCATATTTAGTTCTCACTTCCCAGTACTTTTACAACAATCGTACCGATAACGTTTTTGTGTAGTTCAACTTTTACTCTTGTTGTACCAAGACTATGAATTGGTTCTGTATCAATAATCTTACGCTTCTCAACAGTAATACCTTTTTTATTCAAAGCCTCAACAATTTGCTTTGTAGAAACAGAACCGAAGACTCTTCCTTCTTTACCAGACTTCACTGTGAAAGTAATCACTGTCTTTTCTAATAAAGCAGCTTTTTCACGTGCTTCTTGTTCACGCTGTGCTTCTAGTGCAGCTTCTTCTGATTTCTGTTCTTTTAAGATTTCTAAGCTAGCCTTAGATTCTGCTACCGCAAGTCCTCTTGCGATTAAGAAATTTCTTCCGTAACCATCAGAAACATCAACGATATCTCCACGTTTACCAACTTTTTTAACATCTTGTTTAAGAATTACTTTCATCTTCTGCCTCCTTCTTTTGTTGTTCAATAATATTAATTAACTCTTCTTTGAGTTCTTTTACTGTCGCGTCCTTACGTTGTGTTGCGGCAGCTGTCATATGTCCACCACCATGCATGGCTTCCATAATTGCCTGTACGTTTATTTCACCATTTGAGCGAGCAGAAATACTATTGATTCCTGTACTCTTATCCTGCGCGATAACAAAGGCTGCTTTTACATCTTGAATACTTAATAAACTATCCGCAACCTGACTCATAATAGAACGTGTAATCTTCTCGTTTTCTACAGCTGCAATTACGATACCATCTGGATAACTTTCACTTGCATTCATAATTGCACTCTTTAATGCAAACTCTTCATATGTATCTTTCAGATAGTCATATGCAACCTGAGGATCAGCTCCGAGTTTACGTAAAGCACTCGCCGCATCATAGGTACGTACACCTGTTCTTTCACGCCACTTACGTGTATCAATCGTCATACCTGCAAGCATGAATGTAGCTTCTAACTCAGAAATATCTACTTTACTTGATATAAATGGAATCATTTCAGTCAAGATTTCACAAGTACTGGAAGCACCAGCTTCGATATAAATCAGAATAGGCTTTACACCCATATCTGTACTTCTGCGGTGATGATCAATCACCACAATACGTTTCGCCATCTCCAATAGTTTTGCACCATTAGACTGTAGAATGTTGTGATGATCTGTCATGATAACAAGTGTATCATCCTTGAGTTGGTTGATTGCTTCACCTTCCGTCACAAATGTTACACCTTCTGCTAGTTCCTGCTCATTCTCTTTCATTGCAGCTTCTAACTTTTCTTCAATACCACCCGTCTTAGCGATAATGCTGACCGGTTTATTGAAAGCAGATGCCATCTTGGATAAACAAATTGCAGAACCAATACAGTCAAAGTCCGCATTCTTATGTCCACAGATAATTACGTTGGAAGAATGTTGAATAAGGTCACGTAATGCATGTGCCATTACACGTACACGTACACGACTTCTCTTCTCGGCAGCTTCAGTTGAACCACCAAAGTATTTAACATCTTCACCAACTACCTGAATCGCAACTTGGTCACCACCACGCGTTTGCGCAAGATCCATTAGCTTCGTAACTGTCTCATCAAGTTCCGCAAAGTTTGAACTACCCTTAGCGAAAGCCATAGACAATGTGATAGATACTTCAGCCTTCTGTGAAGCCTTACGTACAATATTTAGAATAGAGAAACGATCTGCCGCAATCTCACGATAGATTCTTTCATTAAGTACTAATAAGTAACGATTGTTATTTAATCTTCTTAAGAATACACCGTACTGCTGGAAGTATTCGTTGAGCGGTGTACGAATTGTCGCATTGATATTTGCAATATCCGCATCATCCGCATACATCGTACTTTCTTCATAGTTATCAAAACTAGCTAGACCTAGTACAACATGTTCTTCGTTATACTTACCACGATACTTATCTAAAAGTGTAATATCTTTAAAGAATATCGTTGGTGCATTTTCACGCTTACTTACTTCATAAACATATTGGTCAATCTGAACATTAACCTTTTCCGTTTCCCCGGAAATAATATCATTGGTTTCAGGTAACCAAGTCAGTAGTTTAGAACCAATACGATCAAGTCCTCTCTCCTTAAAGAGTTCACTTTGCCATGTAATGACATAGTTTTCATCATAGTTCATCATACCTACGCCACCAACTAGATACGCATCCGCGTAAGAACCACCTAGATACTTTTCTAGACCAATGGACTCTTCTTCATTTGCAGATTGGAAAAACTCTATGAGATATACTGCTATTAGAGCCTCTGCAATCAATACCAAGATACCTGGCAAGATATTTAATTTGAAAATCAACTGCAATAAGATAACAACCGCAAGTTGGATAGCAAGTGCCACAAAAACAAGCTGTTTAATTCGATTCATTTTTTGTTGCATGATATCCCTCCTCTACTATTCGTTGATGCATATTTGTTGTGATATATAAAAATCCATAAATCGCAACCGGAAATGACAGAACTATCGCTAAGATAAACACTACAAATGTTAAGATTTTGCGACTTTCCTTTGCCATTAATCCAATCATAACCAGTAATCCAACAACACCCATTGCTGTTAGATAGAAATACGCAAACGTACCTAACGCAGAAACAATTGTTAGAGCTGGTTCTGTTTTAATATAACCAGAACCGACATACAAATACCCAAACATTCCAACTAGTGCCACATATCCAATCCATTTAGGTGGAAAGTATAGATAGAGCGGTGTTGATTCAGGAACCTTCATACGCAATCTCTTGAGTAATAATCTTGATGAAATATGTGTCACTATCGCTTCTAATACACCTAACATCAACGTACTTACGAAGAATACATTACGCAATAATACGTTGATATCCACATTTGTATTTACCGTTAAACCCATTGATTTTTGCATCATATCAAAGGTTTGACGTAATTCTAATACAAGCTGATCGAAACTAACGCCAAAGATAGCCACATTAATCACAACCGCAAGCAGCTCTGTAAGACCTCCAAGAACCATTGTTCTTAATAATAATCGCTTACTCTCTACATTTTGATAGATACCACATCCATATACCAAACCAATAATCGCTTCAGCGACAAAGAAGAATACTGCAAATGGACTCGCGAAAATAAAGGCCACAAAGATGATAGCAGCCAAAACCATCAAGCTATCACGCAGTCCATATTTCGCCCCAAAATAAACCATTGGAAGTGGCAACAGGAACACAAACATACTGCTAAATGTTCCTTGGAACTGTCTATCGATTAACATAAATACGCCGATTAAGGCAACCATCATTGCCCCTTCGGTAATCTTTCTAACATTTTGATTCATAATAATCTCCCAAAAAGCACTATGAAAAGTCGCTTTTCGCATGCCAATATTATACCATATCCAACCAAATTCGATTCCCCTAGGTTTTGCTAAATCACTTTCATTGAAAGTCTCATCATTTTATCACTTTTATAATAGTATCGAATTCTGTTATGATACTCCCCAGGGAGGCCCCTATGTTAACAAAAATTCTCTATTTTCTGATTGAACTAATCACTTCTATTCATAATACAATTTTGACATGGAATGACAATAATCTGATTGGATTATCTGATAAAGACTTGCACTTTGTAGTCATTGGTATATTAGGAATTTTGATGATTGCGATTATATATCCACTCTTCAAATTCCTCGCAAAGCGACATCACTTTTTAACATTAACTTTCATCTATGTATTTACACTCATTATTGTGATTACCTTTGCGATTGAAATTGGTCAAGGTATTACCCATACCGGTACAATGGACTTCGTTGATATTGTGGCAGGTATTGCAGGTTTTCTATTAATGTATATTGTACTAGCAATTATTACGAGTGTTATTAGTGGTATTCTCTATCTCATAAAGCAATCAAAGCAGTAAATTTTCACTCTCCACATACTCTCAGTTTGATATAATAAACAGTAGAGTATCGGGGTGTGGCTCAGCTTGGTAGAGCGCTTCGTTCGGGACGAAGAGGTCGTGAGTTCGAATCTCGTCACCCCGACCATAAAAATCCACAAAATAGTGGATTTTTATTTTGAAGATATCGAATATCATCAGAAACACAAATACCAATCCGGATTCTTAAGAATGCTTTATAATAAATCTAAACAATAGTTCATCTCTAAATGAGCTAGAATCGCTAGAAAAAGAGGTTTTATGTCTATTTCATTTACTTATTGTGGAGTTGCCTGTGGAGTTATCTCCATAGATGATAAATTCTATATTGGCATCGATCCCGATTTATCTCCAAAAGGAACTAAAGTTCAGTTTAAAGGATTTGTATCTGAGAAACAAAACGATGCCTACAATGATACAGCTCTCCTAAACAAAGTTAATATTTGGTTAATCACGCATAACCACCAAGATCATCTAGACGATATTGGAAGAAACTACATGCGTGAGAAAATTGTTATTTCTCCCAATAAAAAAATCATAAAAGATTTGTTATGTTCCAATAGTATCATCTTAAATTGGAATGATGAGAAGAAATTTACTATTGATGAGTATCAGATTATCATCAAAGCCATACCGGCATATCATGCAAGCAATTTCATCATGCAGGTAATTATAGGAAAAGTAAATGGATATCAAATTTCAATTGTTGGACCATCCGAAACCAAAGTGCTCTATTTTACAAGCGATACTATTTTCTATCCAAAATTAATAAACTATATATCGAGAAATATAGATGCTGTTTTTGCTAATTTAGGAGCCGTGAAATCTGAGTCATTTGGAGGACCATTCACAATGAATTTGAAAATGTTAAGTCAAATAAATGATTTACTACATCCCAAAAATATTTATCCAATTCATATTGATGACTATAGCCATTATCAGACAACAAAAAAAGAAGTTATAGCCGCAGGATATAAAGTTCTAACTATCGGTGAGAGAATAGATATTTAAATTCATGTATAACACATTATGGGCACGAATACTTCGTGACCATAAGTGTAAATGTCTCTTACCTCTATTGTTCTAAACTTATACTATTACCAATTTGCGTTGAATACATATTGATTCAAACGTTCAAACGCTTCCTGTACACGCGATAACGGTAATGCTAGATTCATACGAATACTGTATGGTCCATGAAACATTCGCCCATCTTGCCAAGCTACACCAACACGATATCCAGCTTTTTCAACTTCTTCGATTGTTTTTTTGTGCTGCTTACACCACTTCTCACAATCAATAAACAACATGTAGGTTCCTTCTGGCTTCATTAACTCTACACCTTCGAAGTTCTCATTGATATACTCTACTGCATAATTTACATTACCAGTAATCACTTTACGTAATTCTTCTAACCATGCATGTCCTTCTGGTTTATAGGCACCAATTAATGCATGCATGGACAATACATTCATATTGTTGTAGTGAGATTTTGAGGCTTTCGAATGTATTCGATCACGCAGTGTCTGATTGTAGATAATGTGATATGCTCCCACCAGTCCTGCAAGATTAAACGTCTTACTTGGTGCGTATAATGCAACTACATGTTCATGTGCCCATGCACTCACAGATTGTGTAGGTATATGCTTATATCCTTCTAATATAATATCTGACCAGATTTCATCCGAGATAACAACTACATCATTACGTTCATAGACTTCCATTGCTTTTTGAATTTCATCCAACTGCCACACACGACCGCAAGGGTTGTGTGGGGAACAGAAGATTGCCACATGAATATGATTTTGCTTAATCTTCTCTTCCATATCTACATAATCCATCCGCCAGATACCATCTTCATCCTTTACAAGTGGACTATGTACAATATAAAAGCCATTATTATTCAAGCAATGCGTAAATCCAATATATGTTGGACTATGTACTAACACTGCATCTCCAGGAGCAGCGTAAGCTGTTAAAGCAGACAACAAACCACCCAGAACACCATTTTCATATCCAATATGTTCTGGCAATAACCCTGTCACTCCATTACGCTTATTTTGCCAATCAATGATACTCTGATAGTATTCTTCACTTGGTGCAAAATATCCAAATGCAGGATGATTAATACGCTTTAAGATTTCTTCCTGTACAGAAGGAACTGTAGGAAAGTTCATATCCGCAATCCACATTGGAATTACATCAAAACCTTCATCAGGCAACTCAGGTTTTCCTGCCATCCCTATACCGTCAACCGCAATCGCATCTTTGCCATGACGATCCATTATTGTTGTAAAGTCATATTTCATCACAGAATCCTCCTAGTGATTTAAATATCTCTATTACCATCATAACCCTAATACCAAATAATTTCATTAGATGAAAAAATGAAGTGAGCTTTTTCCAGCTTACTTCATTTATTGTTCATTCTTTTTATTTAACTCTTCGGTTGAGTGGTGTTCAATTGGAGCCCAATGTACTTTTGTAAACAATGCCTGTATAGAAATCGGCAAATATGATAACAAGAACAATGGGAACAACAATAAATGCTTAATTTTAGCCCAGTTATTGGTCTCAATGCGATCCCATTCCATACCAACTGTGATAGCCCCGATAATCATTAAGGATACCCATAAGCTTCCGATAGTTTTGAATACAAACCACAACATCTCTCTTTGGAAGACAAGACGTACGTAGTATGGCATTAAACCAGCCGATGCTAGAACCCATAATACAAAGCCGAAAATCGCAATTGTTAATAATCCAGCTGGTAATACTGTCATCAAAATATCATAGAATGCTAGACGCCTTCCCTTTGCGGTGATGACACCTTTAGCTAGATCACCCAAATATTTACCATCAATCTGATAGAAACCCTTTGCCCAACGCATACGTTGTTTCCAAGATTGTTTCCAAGTAGATGGTTGTTCATCATATAAGATTGCAGTATCACAATAGCCAATCTTTAATTGATTAATTGTACTTACGACTGAGAATTGTATATCTTCTGTTAAAAGGTAGTATGGCCAACCATCATTATCTTTCATTACTTTCGCCGAAACGACAAAGCCAGTACCTGAAATCATACACTGTGCCCCCAACAACATACGTGGGTAATTTAAGTGACGTGCTTCATGCATAAACCAGATGGAGTATGCTGCTGTTAACCAGTTTTCATCAAAATTCTTAGAGTTACGATACGTTGTCATCGCATCAAATTCACCCGTATCAAATGTCTTATTTACTTCATATAAGAAATTCTTATCAATAATGTTATCCGCATCGAATACCATGAAAGCTTCATAGTAATCTTCACCCTTCAACTCAATCACATGATGGTAAAGATAGTTTAATGCATACCCCTTGCCAACTTCATCTTTGTTGAAGCGCTCATATACAATCGCTCCATGTTGACGTGCTACTTCAGCAGTCTCATCTGTGCAGTTATCCGCAACGACATACATATCATACATGTCATCTGGATAGGTCTGATTACGTAAACTATCTAACAATTCACCAATAACACCTTTTTCATTACGAGCAGAGATAAAAATTGCATATCGATGATTCATCTTTGCATCAGGTAACTTCGGAACCTTGCGCTTAAACATACTTACCGCAATATATACAATCTGATATAGATATAACACGATCATTAGTCCAAAGATAATATCGGTGATTAATGTAAACTGTTCAAGAAATTTCATTTGACCTCCGTCCACACACCATTTATTTTTACATACTTTCTATCATGTGTGTTAAAATTCTTCTATGCAAATTCAAATTCTACCCATGTTACCGGATTTCATCGTTTTAGGATGTTTATATTATTTTGTCTTTTTACAAAGATGGAAACAACTACCAAAAAAGAAACTGATTTGGTATAGTGCACTCTATTTGTATATATGTATCATAATGATGTTAACACTAATGCCTATCATCATACACATCCCTAATATATTCAGTGGATTTTCATCAAAGACAAACTTCTATCCGTTTATCGACTGGCAGTTACAGCGTGGAGATTATCTAACTGAGTCATTATTAAATATATCATTGTTTATACCATTTGGCTTTTTAATTCGACAAAATACAACTCTCAAACCTTGGCAAGTCATTCTCATCGGACTGTTCTCAAGTATCGGTATTGAAGTCTTGCAACCATTACTCTCATTTGATCGCGTTAGCGACGTCAGTGATGTAATTACTAATACCGTTGGCACTTGTGTTGGTGTATATCTCTATCAAAGATATCTACATAAAACAAATTCTGAGTAATAAAGCGATTAGCATCCATTGCTAATCGCTTTTACGTTATATCAACTACTTTATCTGGACATTTGATTCTTCTTAACGACTGCAGCCGCAAAACCTAAGATTGAGATCAATAACATCGTCGCAAATAAAGTGATTCCATTTGTATCAGATGTTGGTGGTGTTGGTGTCTTTGGTTGTGTATAAGTATTTGTGAAAGTCGCAACTGGCATCTGTGTACCATCATCCTTCACAACCTTAGTTGCTACAACGAGTTGTCCATTATCATCTGTTACTGTGTAAGTAATCGTATAAGTGGACGCATCGTATGCATAATTAGGATCACTACCAACCTCTTCACTGATTTCATAAACATAAGTTCCTTCTTCAGTAAATTCATACTCACCAAATTCAGTTTCGCCAGTACCTGTAATTGTAACAGTCTTCACACCAGCTGTAGATCCCTGTGGCATTGGATTATTTGGGTCCAATGTCTTCAAGCGGAATGTAAATGTTGATGGATTTGTAGGACTTCCCACAACCACCTTCTTCACAGGTGGATCAACCTTAACAGGATTTGGTTTATATACGTTTGTAAATTCGGCTGTATTCACTTCTTCAGTACCCTTTGTAATTACAAGTTCTGATTGTAAATCACCATTTACATCCTTCACTTTATAAGTGAATGTATATACTGTCTGATCGTATGTATAGCCTCTTGTAGAACCTTGTACTTCTGTCAGTTCATATACATAGGTTCCTGGGAGTTTGAATTTAATTTCTCCAATAGAAGTTGTGCCAGCACCTGTGATAGTAGCTTCCTTAATACCATTTAGACTTCCTTCTGGCATAGGATTATTTGAATCTAATGCCTTAAAGTTAAATGTAAACTTCGCAGGATTTGCTGGATTACCTTCTACTGTCTTCTTAAGGTCAGGATTTACAGTGACTGGTGTTGGCTTGTAAGTATTTGTAACTTTGAAGCCTTCTGTTTGACTACCAGTAATATTCTTATCATATCCTGCAATATCTGTTTCTGTAACTGTATACGCATATTCATGACCATCTGTGCTGTCATATAAAGCTAAGCCTGTAAATGTGTGTGTCCAGTTATTTGCCGCATTCAGAGTTACACGATCAACCTCTGTACCGTCCTTAGATAGAATAATTTCAGCAGAGGTTCCTTCTGGTCCTACCCAAGTCTTTGTAACAGGAATATCAATCTTCTTCGTATTCGTATTTGTGACAACATAATTTGTCGCATCACCTGTAATCGCTGTTGTGTATCCAGCAATCGGATCTTCCGCAATTGTATAAGTGATTAGTTTTCCATCCTTATACTTCGGCATATTTGTAAATGTATGTTGCCAGTTATTCTCAGCGTTTAATGTAACATTCGCTGCTTCTTGACCATCTGCTAAAAGACGGATTGTTGCACTTTCTGCTTCCTTACCAATCCACTTCTTTGTGACAGGTATCGAAACCTTACCATCAATCGTATTTGTAATAGTGAAAGTTGTAGTCATATCACCAGAATAGGATGTAGTGTAATTTGCAACTGCATCTTCCTGCACTGTGTATTGAATTTCATGACCACTACGATATCTCGATAATCCCGTAAAGATGTATTGCCAACTATTTGTACTATCCAAATCAACTTCATCAACTTTTTCGCCATCCGCAAATAGCGTTACATGTACGCTAGTAGGACGTAAAGATTGTGCATCATTATCATCTACCCACACCTTCTTAACAGGAATAACAAGCTGTTCAGGTGCATGTGTATTCGCAATATCATAATTACTAATGCTTGTAGAGTAATCTGCTACTGCATCTTCACTGATTGTATAAACAATCTCTGTTGTTCCGTTGAACTTCGGTAAATCTTCAAATGTAAATTCCCAATCAGTATCTTTCGTAACAGTCTTATTCTGCACTTCTACACCATCTGCGAGTAATCGTACTGTAATTGATGTTGGACGCTTACCATCATTATCCTCATCATCAACCCAGAACTTCTTACCAGAAATAGATACCTTTTCCTGTAGGAGTTTATTTGTAATCTCTAGTGCAACTGTATCTGTTGGAGAGTCTTTATTCACCTTTCCAGAAGTAGAAGTTACTTGATACTTTTTGCCATTGTAAGTTACTTGACCATCATCATTTGCACCAACTTCTTCTACAGAATATACAATTGGTGTCTTTGTAGTCGTACCATCCGTTGCAGTTTCAATATTGTATTGACGTAGATGTGTGAATTTTGCCTTCCAGTTATCTGCAGCAGTAATGTCCAATGTCTTACCCGTATCTATACCATCTGCAAGTAACTTCACTGTGATGGAGTTTACATCAGGAGTAGCGATTGGGTTACCATCCGCATCTAACCATTTCTTTTCTACAGATACATCCATTACATCAATTAATTGGTTTGCTACTGCAGGTACCTGACGCATGATTGTCTCATTGTTATAGATAACATTTGCAGTATTGTATGCAATTGCTTCCGTTAGAGTTGCATCATACTTTGGAGCCTTCATTGTTAAGTAAGCTGATAAAACACGGTATGGTTCAAGAATCGTACCATTCTTACCAATAACTTTGATGGCTGTTACCTGTGAATAATCAGCAGGTGTTGTAGTCCAAAGTGGGCTTGATAGCTCATTTACATCATTAGGATTTGGATATTTATCTGTACGATAGTAAATATCATACTGACTACTTACATCAGTTGAACCAATCTTTAGTTCAATTGGACCTTGTAAGGTATTACTGAACGCAGAATTTCTACCATCTCCAACAAACGGGAATACGTCATACATCACAATCTTATTCATTGGTGTGTTGTAGTAGTTACGAACACTAATACGATATTGGAAAAGACCACTTGTATTTGTAACATCCGCAAAGTCTGTTGTGATTGTCTTATTTGTGAATGCTCTTCCGTAAACAGCAGCTCCACCTTCTATATTTGGTTCTAAACTACGGATATGTTTATCCGATTGAATACTCTCAACGTTATTACCCAAAATCTTAGCAGTTGCCTTCAAGATCTTCTCATTTGTAACACCGTTCATATTGATATCCAAGTCATCATTTACAAAGATTTTTGGATCATATTGCGCTGTTAGTTCTGGTGGAACACCATTTGTCCAGTTCTCGGCGTAGAAATATACTTCATTATTGTTATTTAACTCATCATTTTCAGCCTTACTTGGAATGATATCATCGTTGATAACTAAATCCTTAATATCAAAGGCCATATTTTCAAATTGATATGCATAGCCTGATGGCATCTTAATCTTTACCGCATCACGACCTGTATCATTATAGTTCTTAATGAATTCAAATGACCAACCTTCAATATGATTGACCACACGTGTTACATATGTATGTGAGTCGAAAGAAACACCTAAAGGTAGTAAGTCAATGTATGTTGGATTCTTAAAGTAACGTGCGCTAGATAATTCTGTTAAATTGAAATTCAAACGTGCTGTAAAACGTTCACCCGGCATACCTACTTTTTGGAAGAAGGTTTGTTTCCAAAGGTTTACCTTTTCATTAAGTGGTGTAAAGAGAGTATTCCACTCACCACTTAAGTTAAGTGGTGTCTTAGAACCATCATCGTTCACCTTATTTGAAGTTAATTTAATGACATTCGTTAACGGTTTTGTCGCACTATATTCCTCATGGAATGGATCCATGAACATCATCTTCAAGTTGAATATGATACTGTTTGTTGGCTGAAGTGTTACATCCTTTAGATATAAACCTACCTTCTTATACTGAGGTACTATCGGTGCCGCATTGGCAGGATCTAAAGAACCATCATTAATCTGATCAAGATAAGACCGTAATTGCGTCTTACCAGTTTGATTCATTTCACTCTTAAACAACCAATTTTGACCATCAGGTGTCACAGGAAGAATATCATATGTCCCATCATCCTTATAACCTCTAATTTCAACCTGACTCATTTGGAAACCAATCTTAGAACCGAACGCAACCAGATTACCGTAGAATTTTGTTAAGAATAGTCGGTTATCTGTATTTGCTACATCTTCAATAAATTCGATATCTGTCAAAGGTTTATCAAGTTTATTGATTAATGTAACCCCATAGTCAACTTCTTGTACCGCTAAACTATTCTTATCAAACTTGAGTGTTTTAAGTCCACGCTTTGAAAGCATACCATCACCACTAAAGTCGTCACCTGCTAAACGGAACTTCTTTTTATCTGACGCAAAGTTATGTTCATTTCCAGAAACTTTGCCAATCGTATCTTCCGCAGTACTTGGATTATATGGTAAACCCTGTAATGTTGCGCTATTCTCAAATACTACTCGATCTGAACCGTTTAAATATTTCGCCCCCGGGAAAGAGAGTCTTAACTCTGAATATCCTGGCAGATTATCACGATAGTTATCAAATAAATGTGGTACACCCGTCGTCGGAACATCATATCGCAAGGTTACTGTCTTACCATCTGCACCTAGTGTCCAATTTGGATTCTTTGCAGGATCAAAGTGTGCTGTCACCGTTTGGCCAGCATAATTAATATATGTTGGAAGTGTGTCTGTGATGATAACAGAACGATATGAACGCTCGTATTTATTCAATCTAAAATTAAAGATGACATCAGATGTTCTATCATCAGATAAAGAATTTGGATCACCTTGCTTATTAATACCACCATAAACAAGCTGATCATCTGTTTCTTCACCTGCAACCTGCTTAATTAACCATGGATTATTATACTTAATTGTATATGTCTGTTCTGTTAGTGTTGCTAAATTAGTCTTTGAACTATCATATACACGCACAACTGGTTTTAATTCAAAATCCTTTGGCGTAATACCATCTGAAAAACTCATTACATAAGGAAGTTCCAATTTAACTGTTGTATCAATCTTATTCAGATAAATACGCTTAATTGTTCTACCATCATTTGTAACGATTGTTTCTTCAGATTTAATAATAGGTTGTGTCTTTGCAGCTGGAGTAGAAAAGTTATCTAAGTAAGTATCACTTTCAATATTTCTTGTATCATTGAAATTCTTAGACGACTGCTTTGTATTTACTTCAACTTCTAGATACAAACCTTCAACAGGTTGAGTTAAACCAGTACCATCAATTTCGATACCTGTAGAAATATTATCGATACCCCTCACTTCGGTTGGTGAGGTTGGTTTCAAGCTAATCTTCAATGAGCCTTTAGCCCCAAAGTTAATCGTCTCTGAAACCGGTGTTGGTGTAGCACCAACTGCATGAGTTGGTAAGATGTTTGTTAGTACCATATTCAACATCAAAATAACTGTCATAATATGGGAAAATAATCTCATTTTTCTATTTTTCATACTTACTAATCCCCTTTACTTTTTGTGCTATTTCGTAATATACACTGTTGTAATTAAATTTTTAATTCTGCTACTTTAGTTGCATTTAATTCACATATATCCTGCCAGTTTCCTTATAAAATGAAATGCGTTATAAAACAAAACTGCGCAGTTATAACCATAATAAATTTTAGATGATATTTTTGTAATCGTCAAAATTGATGCACTCGATTTTAAGACTACAAATAACCCTCATTTATTACTCAAAAGTCACATCATTTTTAGTAATTTTGACGATAGTATTATAAAAACAAATTTATACACTGTAATCAAAATCTCTATACTGTATCTACATTTTTTCAATTTCTTCTAATTCCGAAAAATCGATTTCATTAGTTTTCGCTATCTTTATACAAGTCGAAAATATTTCATATAAATTCTATTTTTCTATGTAAATTCTATATATTATCTTAAGGAAAACTTAACATTTGTAAGCATACTACAATACTATTAGCAAACCCTTTCAGTTTCCTCTATATTCGTATCAAATACACCACTCTACACTACTAGTTCAAAACGAAAAAACACTCTGCACATATATGCAAAGTGTTTTTTTGTTTGTTGTACTGTCCAATCCAGCAAATTAACGCTTGGAGAACTGTGGAGCGCGACGAGCACCCTTTAAACCGTACTTCTTTCTTTCCTTCTCACGGGAATCACGTGTTAGGAAACCAGCCTTCTTTAATGCTGGTCTGTAATCTGCAGAAGCTTCTAGAAGAGCTCTAGCAATACCATGACGCATTGCACCAGCCTGGCCAGTATAACCGCCACCTGCTACATTGATCTTAATATCGAACTGTTCCTTAGTTTCTGTGAGTACTAATGGTGAATTAACTACCATGCGTAATGTTGCTTGTGGTAGGTATTCTTCTAAAGTACGACCATTAACTGTTACAACACCTGTACCCGGAGTCATGAAGACACGAGCAACGGACTGCTTACGGCGTCCTGTTCCAACATAAGTTACTTTCTTCTTAGTTGCCATCTTGTCTTATCCTCCTTACTTTACCTTTAGCTCAACAGGCTTCTGAGCTGCATGTGGGTGTTCAGCACCTGTGTAAACAAATACATGCTTACGCTGTACATCACCCAATTTGTTATGTGGTAACATACCCTTGATGGCTTTTTCAACCCATTCAACAGTGTAGTTTTCACGCATAACCTTTGTACTTCTTGTACGAAGTCCTCCTGGATACATAGAATGACTATAGTAGAACTTCTTTGCATCCTGGTCACCACTAATCTTAATCTTATCTGCATTGATTACGATTACATAATCTCCACAGTCAACGTGTGGTGTGTAGGCAGGCTTGTGCTTGCCTCTTAATAATGTTGCTACCTGAGTAGCTAGACGTCCTAATGTGCAGTCAGTTCCATCAACGATATACCATTGACGAACAACTTCACTTGGCTTTAACATAGTTGTTTGACGCATTTTTACTTTCCTCCATATGTAGTTTCCGGGGCTACATTGGCATGAAGTGCCATTTACCATTTTAGCCGTTGATACCCCGCAAGTCAATTAGATTATTTCGTTTCTTCTACTAAATTTGAGACAATTTTTCCACTTTTGTTATAAATCAGAATTGGTTTAAAGTTTGCTTGCTTTTGTAAGCGTTTCTCTAGTTGTGGAAGTAGGATTTTGGCTAGCGGGATACCACGTTCTTCTTCAAGAATATGTAATGAAGCTTCTCCATCGTTGATTTCATAATATCCCAATAATTCTTGGCTATGTCTTGTAGTCATCGCAAAGAACTTATGACTAGCATTCTCTTTAACTGCTTGCTCTAATATAGAAAGTTCTTGGTTTGTACAAGAGGTATCATCCCCCATTAAAAACTCACGAACCATTCCCGTTTCATCAAGCGCCAATGTCTTAAAGTAATCCACATACTCTAACGTTAGTCCTTCAGCGGGACTGTTTTTATGTGGGAAACTTTTACGCTTTGCATCTAGAATCTCTTGAATATGTGCTGGTTCATACTTATGCTGTCCAATTTCAATGAATACAGAAGCCATCATGCGAACCATATATCGTAAGAATCCCTTTCCTACAAAAGCTAATGTAATAACACCATCCTCTTCTGTTAGTGTGATGGAACTCACTGTTCTTACTTGATCTGGATATTCTTCCAAAGAACTAGAATTCAAGGATGTAAAATCATGTGTTCCAACAAGGTAAGGAATACCCTCCCTCATCTTTTCTACATCCAAATGCATCAGGCATTGGAAAACTCTATCTTTTGTAAATACGTTGTATGGCCCATGATTGATACGATAGTTATATTGTTTAAAGCGAACGTTATATCTTGCGTGGAAACAATCATCCTCTTCTTCAACTGCCATGATATGAATATCGTCTGGCAAGAACGCATTGATTGCGCCCATCCACTTACGAGCAGGCATCTTGCGCTTTGTATCAAACATGAATACCTGTGCTCTAGCGTTTACCCCTGCATCCGTTCTACCCGATCCAATGACATTCACCTTTTCCTGTGTAATACGTTCAATCACTGCTTCTAGGATTTCCTGAATGGAATCCCCCTTACGCTGTGATTGCCAGCCAGAATAATTTCTTCCAACATAAGATACAACACATTTATAGCGCATCATAATAGAATCGCCAATCCAATCATCACAATTAAAGTTGTAAAGGCACCTAGCAATAACAAGTAATCACGTTTTTCCATCTTTAAGACTTTATAACGTGTGCGCTTTTCTCCTGGTGCATAACCTCTAGCCTCCATAGCATTCGCAAGATCTTCTGCACGTTGTAAAGCTGATACAAATAATGGAACAATCAGAGAAAGAATCGCCATGACTCTCTCCATGAGTTTACCTTCCTTCATATCTACACCACGTGATTGTTGTGCCTTCATAATACGCTGTGTTTCTTCAATTAAGTCTGGAATGAAACGTAACGCAATACTAATTAACATTGCAATCTCATGTGCTGGTACATGGAATCTCTTTAAAGGCATCAATAAATCTTCAATACCTAAAGTCATATCTAAAGGCTTTGTTGTGGCTGTTAGACATGTTGTAATCATAATCATCAACATAAGTCGAATCGCAATATAAAGTGTTTGGAATACTGCACCACTATAGATTACAAAACTTCCAAGTGTTAGTAATGGTTCTCCTGTCTTCATTACAAATGCATTGATGATTAATAAGAAGAATAACATCATCAACATCGGTTTCATGGATTTCCAAATAAAACCAAAGCTTAGCTTCGAGATAAGTATCGTACTAGCAGCTACTACAAAAATAACTCCATAACCAATCCAACCGGCTGGAATAAACACTGCGATTAACATTACTAACATCGCAATAATCTTTGCGCGTGGATCCATCTTATGAACTGGAGAATCTAATGGCAGATAACGTCCTAGTGTAAAATTACCCATGATTCTTCACCTGCCTTACGATTTCTTTCGCAAGTGTTGGAATATCATTGATTTCATCCGAAATCTCAAATCCCTTCTTACGCAAGCTATCTTTCATCTGAATCAATGCTGGCGGAAGAATATTCATACTGCGGCATAGTTCAGGATTATCAAAGAACTTCTTTGTACTATCATGGAAACGAATTATTCCATCTTCCACTACAACCACTTCATCACAATATTTATAAACCTGCTCCATATCATGCGATACGATCAGCACTGTCTTATTGTATTTACGGTTTAATGCATAGAATAATTCCATCATCTGTACCGTACCGATTGGATCAAGACCAGCCGTTGGCTCGTCCAAGACAATAATCTTTGGATCCATCGCTAGGATACCCGCAATCGCCGTTCTTCTCTTCTGTCCACCAGATAATTCCAGTGGGCTCTTTTCATAATTTTCAACACCAAGACCAACTAGTTTTAATGCATCCTTTGCTTTTTTAATAGCCTCTTCTTCCGTACATCCAAAGTTCTTTGGACCAAACGCAACATCCTTTAAAACAGTTTCTTCAAATAACTGATATTCAGGAAACTGGAAGACAAGACCTACATCACCACGTAAAGACTTCAGTTTCTTCGGTGTTTCTTTTGCGTCTATTGTACGATCAAGAATGTGAATTGTGCCTTCGGTTGGTAATAGTAATGCATTTAAATGTTGAATTAGCGTGCTCTTACCAGAACCTGTTTGTCCGATAATTGCTGTAATTTTATTTTCTGTAATATTCAGGTTAATATCCTTTAAAGCATCATATTGGTAAGGTGTACCGGTGCTATAGATATGTTTTACATGCTCGAATGTAATTGGCATAATTCTTCCACCAGTCCTTCCTGTGTAATATGTGATGAAACGTGCAGACCACATGCCTGCAATTCCTCACTCAGCTTTAAGCTGAAAGGAATATCAAACTTCATCTTCTTTAACTTCTCTGAATCTTTAAAGATTTCCTTAGGTGTTCCTGTCATTGCCACATGACCACCATCCATCGCAATCACATAATCACTCTTAGCGACTTCATCAATGTCATGTGTGATAGAAAGAATCGTCAACTTACTTTCGCCATGTAATTCTGTAATAACACGTTTGATTTCATCTTTTCCTTGTGGATCTAACATCGATGTCGCTTCATCAAAGATGAGAATCTTTGGCTTCATTGCGAGTACACCTGCAATCGCAACACGCTGTTTCTGTCCACCACTTAATCGTGTCGGTTCTTGATTTAGATACTTTGTCATTCCAACAAGAGCTGCGTTTTCTTCAATGATACGGTCCATATCTTCTTGAGGCACACAATGATTTTCAAGTCCAAAAGCGATATCATCTCTCACCGTTGAACCAATAAACTGGTTATCTGGATTCTGAAAAACAATACCGATATCGGAACGAATTTTACTTAAGTTTTCTACATTTAATTCCTTGCCATCAATGATAATTGAACCAGATGCCTTCTCTAAAAGACCTGCAATTAACTTCGCGATTGTGGATTTTCCACTACCGTTGTGTCCGATAATTGTTGTATAGGTTCCTTCCTCAATCGAAAAAGAAACTTCATCAATTGTCTTGGCACTTTCATCATATGCAAAACTGAGATTTTTTACTTCGATAATCCCCATGTGCTCTTATCTCCTGTACTTCTTACGCAGCTTCTGTATCTCTACAAAGCGTGCATATTATATCATTCTTTTTCCATTACACTCAAACTACAGACCTGAATCTAGTGAATTTACATCAAATTCATAAAATCGTATAAAAAGTTGAAGCTTTCACTGAAGTGAACCCCAAAAGTTGGACAACAACTTAGGAGGTTCATTTTTATTATGAAATTTACATTTGAAGACAAAGTCCAGATCTACAATGAACGCAAACTTGGATTTTCACTTTCACAACTCCATTTTAAATGGAATATAGCACAATCTAAAATTGAATATATTGTGAGGTTAGTTGATAGACATGGAATTGATATTCTACGCCATATTCATCATGATTACTCTGCAGAATTTAAAGAAGAAGCTATCTATAGAGTATTGACGCTTCATGAGTCAATAAAGAGAGTATCAATAGACTTAGGATTATCTACCGACAGTATTTTGACTAGATGGATTAAAGAATATAAAGAAAATGGATATAATGTCGTTATAAGGAAGCGA